>ERZ857965.323-NODE-323-length-72166-cov-7.600643_pt1 | contig 72166 bp, 78 predicted proteins | sample MGYA00519758_ERZ857965 | MGnify/ENA primary metagenome ERZ857965 (study PRJEB31778, sample SAMEA3449381) | human gut metagenome | biome: human gut; feature: human-associated habitat; material: faeces | place: United Kingdom | collected 2010/2012 ... | reverse complement strand
CAGCGTCATTTCCCGTATGTTTTTCAAACTTAATAAATCCAAAAACTTCACTCCTGGCTTTATCATGGTTTTACATACCTTTGGCAGAGACCTCAAATGGAATCCTCATATCCATTGCCTTCTTTCAGAAGGTGGGTTTAGTGATGATGGCTTCTGGCGTCATGTCAGTCACTTTAATTATTCTTACCTTCGCAATGCGTTCCGCACTGCACTCCTGAATGAAATGCATTCTAAAATTGGACCTTCTTTTAAAAAAATCAAGTCCAAATGTTACAACGACCATAAGCAGGGCTTCTATGTCTATGCCAAACCGAATCTTTCTGATTCCAAAACAGTCATCAAATACATTGGACGTTATCTTGGTCGCCCTGTAATTGCTACATCCAGAATAGACAGCTATGATGGTGATACTGTTACCTTCCATTACAATCGGCATGAAGATAATAAATATATTGTAGAAACTCTCCCGGCAATTGATTTTATCAAACGATTAATTCGTCATATCCCTGAGAAGCACTTCAAAATGATTCGATATGGTGGCTTATATGCCAGACATCGAAAAACAGACGAAAAACTTTATCGTGCGATCTCGAAAAGCAAACATCGTATTTACCGGAGTTTCAACCAATGGCGGACTGCCATTCTTTCTTCTTTTGGTTATGATCCTTTAGAGTGTCCGAATTGCAAACACAAAATGGAGCTTTTGGAACTCTATTATAATCATAAGCGCGTATCCCTCGAAGAACTCTATGAGAGAGCAATGTCCAAATCTTTCGGAAAGCGTTCTTCTACATGATTTCTTTTTTCACGTTCTATGATATAATCCTCTAAAAGGAGGAATACTACCATGAAATCTAATATCGAGGAATTACGCAAAAAATACATGGACAATCCACCAGAAGGAATGACATCTAAGGACATTCGCAATATGAGCGAGGATGAACTTCTGGATATGGATTTCTTTTTAAACGAAGATGATTTATTTGCCGATGAGGCTGGTATAGAAGGTTTTTATATCTTCTAACGAGCGTCATCTTGTTCTCATGCCCGACTTTGTGCGGGCTATTTTCATTCATTGTTCCAACAAAAATCGGAATTTCCTATTATATAAAAAATATCCCTCTTCCGGCGGCTGTCCAGCCTGTCCGGGAGAGGGATATATCGCAATGTTCCTTTTTGAACAATGGCCTGTCTTTTTATTTTTATGAGATGTTCTTCCTGCTTTTGTAGCATGGAGGAATACTCATCTTCCGTCAAAAATTTCCGGATATATGCTCCTTTTTTCCCCAGCGTGTTATCTGTTTTTAACATCTCTATTTCTACCATGTAATGGGTATCCGGATGATATCTGGTTTCACATAAAATGCTTTCGCCTTTGATATAATCTGATTTCACCGCCTCCCTTGCTGCCGCTAAAAGTTCATGGATACTTACCTCCACCTGCATCACCTCCTTCAAAAATAGCGAAAGAAAAGCAGACCCCTTAATCGAAGTCTGCCTCTGTTGGATATGGTAATCCTCTCTTCTTATATTTTAAATCAATCATTTTTCGGAGCTTCTCTCTTTTCTCTTTCGTTGGCGCATGCTTTTGAAATTCAACCAGCCATCTTTCTAATCTTCCATCATCATCGATCCACGTATCGTTTTCGTGTTCCCATTCATCTAATAACTTGATCAGTGCATCCAATGGTTCTTCCACATCATCGCCAAACTCTTTCCATAAATTTAATCCATAACTTTCCAAGCCAAAGAATTCTGTTAGAAATGAAAACCTCTCCATATCCCCCAATGTCATCCTTTTTCTGCCCGTCAATAATTCCTGATCCCTGCTGCCACAGTAACTCAAGAAAATCTTTTTTTCTTTCTCACTTTCTCTCATAGATTGTCCCCTTTCAGAAAATAATTCTTTATTACGAAACATTATAAAATTTTAACTCATTAGAATCAATATATATGTTTCCAAATAACGAAACTTTCATTTTTTAAGGAGAACGTATTATGCAGAAAATCAGACCAGATATGGATATCGGTAAAAATATTCAATCTCTCAGATACAAAAATAATCTAACGCAAGACCAGGTCATTGCAAAATTGAATCTCATGGGTATTGTCATATCTAAAAGCACTTATGCCAAACTGGAAACAAACCGCATGAACATCAAAGTGTCTGAGTTAGTCGCTCTGGCAAAGATCTTTCATACCGATATCAATGCATTCTTTGACGGGCTGCTGTAATTCGACATTCACCTACTCCCTGTGTGTATATAATAATCTCTAAAAAAAGAACTAGTCTATATTCTTATCGGATATAAACCAGTTCTTTTTCTTTCCATCTATATTATTTTTATTATCTATATTAACCATTCAATATTCCCCTACTACATACACATATTTTTTCATTATCTGTGCATACAGTACCTATATTCTATTCCACATCAACTGTATACACTCTATATACAGGCTATCTTGTTACACCAGTTTACATCTAAGATTAATAGTTTTGCTTTGTGGCAGATTGCTGTAATTAACTTTAATTTTGCTTTCATTCCAACAGAAAACTGTTCTAGTTTTTTGTCTGTTGGCAACTGATATTTCTCTATATAGTTTGTAAATAACTGTTCATCAAATGCTTCATATGTATTTTTTAGAATATCCTTGATGTCTTTTACTGTAAGATATCTGCTAAAACCAGAATCAGAAAGTACGACACCGATCTGTTCCTTATCCTCTGGTTTTATATCCTTGACATTCTTTCCAAAAATCTGAATATCTCCTCCATCTATGTAAATCAATCCAAGCACTGCCTTTAAAGTTGTGCTTTTTCCAGATCCATTCGGACCTACAAACCCAGTGATCATCCCCTCTTTTACTTCCATGGAACAGTTGAGGGTGAAATTCTTATATTGTTTCTTTAATTTATCAATTTTTAACATACCTTATCCCTCCAATATTAACTCAAACAAGGTTTTGATATCTTCATCACTGATGCCAAAACGCCTTCCTTTTAGAATTGCTTGTTCTAAGTCCTGTTCTACTTCCTTCTTTTGCTCTTCCATCATCAACTCCGTGTTCGCCGCTGTCACATAGCTGCCTTTTCCATGAATCGTTACTGTAAAGCCTTCTCTTTCCAGTTCATCGTAAGCTTTCTTTACCGTTAAAGCACTGATCTTTAATTCCTTTGACAATGCCCGGACAGATGGCAGCTGGTCATTCTGCTTTAATTCTTGCTTTCGGATCATTGTTTTGATCTGGTCTATGATCTGCTCATAGATTGGAACCATGGATGATGTGTTGATTATGATCTTCATTTTGTATCATCCTCCTTTACTTATAAACAGTGTATAACAGTATCAAACTGTTGTCAACTGTTATATGGTGTTTGTTTTAAAATAAATAAAAAATAGAGTTATTGCATTATCATAATAAAAGTTCAAAAAGAACTATAGATAACGCAATAACTCCATTTTTATGTTTAAATTTTATAATTTAATAATATTCTTCTACATATTTATCAGCAACTTCTTTATCCAAAGAAAAGTCCTCCATGATATTTTTTATTGTATCTTCTCTTGATGCTTCCATCTTCTTATAAATTTTAATTGCACCCTCTACTCTTCCTTCTATCCTTCCTTTCTCTCTTCCTCTTTCTTCTAATTCTTCTAAGGCCTTGCACATATTCAACTCAACTCCTTCCTGTTCTAATTTCAATGAATCATCAATTAATTTCTGCGTTTCTGTAATTGAACCTATTACCATTCCAAGTTCTGGTGATATTGTTTTTTCTTTGTAGATATTATTAATTTTATCATATTCCTATTATAAATAAACCTACAGATATCAAATATTGTCTTGACATCCTCATTTTGAAACTTTAATAATTCACTTTTCCTTAACTCAATCAAATTAAATTTATAATCCGAAATCAATGACTCAAATTCCTCTGGAATATCCAACATATCAATCAAAGAACGAGGGCCGTCCCATTCATCCTCCCCATAATATATACAAATCGTAACAATCGGATGCAACCGATCTGTCTTTTGAAATTTTGATAAGAATTCATGTTTTGTCTTATAATTCTTATATTTTTTATTCTTGGCTTCCAGTTCCTTATATTCCTTCAAATAACTGAAAGCATCTCCTATCATATGCCTTAACGGCATTGCGTAATGTATCTTAGATTGATTTTCAAGTCCTAAAATCACATAATCAACACCATTTCCGTTTAAAGCAATCTAATTTTAACCAACGTTCCTTCGGGTATAAATAAACACAAAAATAGAGATGGAAATTCATTTTTCGTACTCCCATCTCTATTTATACTTGATGAATTACCGTATTTTCAACTTAATTCTTCTCATCCATCAATCCAAACTGTATCGTCACACAAGTAGCAATGATCAATCCAAACATATAAAATGAATATTTTAACACATTAAGTGGTGACACATCTGCGAGTGCCGTGATCATTAACATACCTCCATCATGTGGCATCAATGAGATAAATGCACAGGCAAAGATATCTACCAGACTGGCAAGTCTCTTTGGTGCAATCTTGTATTTTTCACCGATTTCTTTTGCAATCGGACAAGTAACAATAATAGCAATCGTGTTATTTACCATTGCTGCAGAAAGAATTCCTGACATCAGCCCGATTCCATATTCTGCACCACGTCTATTCTTGATCTTGCCACTAATCGCTCCTACCAGCCACTCAACTCCGCCATATTCGCGAACAATACCAATGATTCCAGATACCAAGATCGCAACCATACTGATACTAAACATATCACTCATACCATTTCCAATTGCCTGAATCCAGTCAAAGAATCCGCAGCTTCCCACACAAAGTCCGATAATACCTGCAGAGAGGATTCCTACAAAAAGTACAACTGCAACGTTAATCCCCATCAATGCTGCTCCAAGAACAATAAGATATGGAAGGACTTCAATGATATTGTAACTTCCTGCCTTGATTGCTCCACTTCCAGTACCTCCGACCACTGAATAAAGGATCATTGCCACAATCGCAGCCGGTAATGCGATAAAGAAGTTCATCTTAAACTTATCTTTCATCTCAGAACCGCATCCTTCTGCTGCTGAGATCGTTGTATCAGAGATCATGGAAAGGTTATCTCCAAAATAAGAACCTCCGATCACTGCTGCTCCAACGATCGCAACATTTAAGTGTGCTCCCTGTGCCACATTGATCGCGATTGGTGCCATTGCTGCAATGGTTCCCATGGATGTTCCTATCGATGTAGAAATAAAACAGCACATTAAAAATACACCTGGAATCAAAAATGTTACTGGAATCACATGAAGACATAGATTAACAACAGAATCTTTTCCTCCCATTGCCGCTGCTGCTCCCTGAAATCCCCCTGCCATCAGATAGATCAAAACGATCATCATAACTCCAGAATTTCCCATGTTTGTCGTCATAATGTTTAATTTATCTTTTACATCCATACTTCTATTTAAAAGAAGTGCTACCGCACATCCTGCCAAAAGTGCGACATGACGTGGAAATTTTCCAAATGGGTCGTCTGCTCCCATCAAGGTAAATGTAATTCCACATCCTACATAACATACTAGAAATACGATCAGTGGAAGAAAGGCCACAGATCCTAGATTTTTCTTTTGTTTCTCCATTTCTTTTCCTCTCAATCTTAATATATATCCAGATAAATCTGTCTTATTTCTCTGCCAGATGCTTATCCAGTGCATTTTTTAACTGTGTCAGTGCCTGCTCAACCGTCACTCGTGGACACGCAACGTTGAAACGCTCAAACTGTGCTGTCTCTGGTCCAAAGATGATTCCAGAATCCAGCCACAATTTTGCTTCTTCTAACATTAAATGTTCTAATTCTTCATTGCTGAATCCATATCCTGAGAAATCAACCCATACTAAATAAGTCCCTTCTGGTTCTACCATCTTTGCTTTTGGAAAGTTCTCTTTTACATATCGGCTCATATACTTTACGTTTTCATATATATATTCTACCAATTCATCTACCCAGTCAGCACCTTTTGTGTAACATACTTTCACAGCAAGCTGTCCCATTAAGCTTCCCTGACTGTAAGCTGCCTGTGTATTAGCCCATTGATATTTTTTTCTTAATTCCTCGTTTGGAATAATGATATTTGCTGGCTGTAATCCTGCAACATTAAATGTCTTTCCTGGCGAGCTGTAAAGTGCAATGATCTCATGAAATTTTTTATCCAGATTCATACAGCTTGTAAACTCATGTCCTGGAAAAATAAAATCACAATGCATCTCATCAACCATCCAGATTACATTGTATTTTAAACAGATTTCTGCGACTTTTTCCATTTCTTCTCTTGTCCAGACTCTTCCTACTGGATTGTGTGGGTTGCAGAAGATCAGTGCTTTTACATTTTCTTCTTTGATCATTTGTTCCATTTTTTCAAAATCAATGGAATAACGATTGTTTTCATAACGAAGCTGACAGTTTACCAGTTTTCTTCCATCATTTTTGATAACTTCACTAAATGGATAGTACACTGGCTGCATAACCATCATAGCATCTCCTTCTTCGGTAAATGCCTTAACACTTGTTCCAAGTGCATAAACGATTCCTGCTCCAAGTGTTACCCATTCTGGTTTGATCGTATATCCGTATCTTGTTGAAAACCAGTGGTTCATTGCATCAAAATATTCATCTAAGGGATCCGTATATCCAAAAATCCCATGATCAATTCTTTTATGGAATTCATCAAGAATCTCATCTGGCAGACGAAAATCCATATCTGCTACCCAAAGAGGAAGCAGGTCATCTCTTCCTTTTCTCTTCATTCCAAAATCGTATTTCAAACAATCTGTTCCATGTCTGTCGATTACTTCGTCAAAATTGTATTTTCCCATTTTCTACTCCTGTGTTGTTTTTTCTGTCTTTTTATACTGGAACATATAATATTTCATTTTTACCACCACAGATCATGCCAAGTGTTGCACTCTGTGCATTCGATAGATCATATTTTTTCCTTGTGATCTCTTTCATCAATGGTGCTTCTTCCATAACAGTTTTTTCTAAGTTTCCACCACCAATACTTCCAATAATTCCATCTTTTGTGACAAGCATCATACTTCCAACACCTCGTGGAGATGAACCGGATTTCTTTGTGATAATGCACAGCACTCCTGATTCTTTTGTCTCAAAAAGTTCTTTACTCATCGTACTTTCTGTTTCGTGATTTTTGATTGCGATCATCTCTGCTGCGATACTGATTGCAATCTCTTCTGGCGTTCTTGCACCGATCTTTAATCCGATTGGTGCATGGATCGTGCTGATCTGTTCTTCACTGTATCCTTCTTCTTTCATTATCTCGAAGGTTTTTGCAACTTTTCCTTTGCTTCCGATCATTCCAAGATAGAGATATGGTCTTCGTAATACCGTTTCTGCACATAATCTGTCATTTGCATGTCCACGTGTGACAACCACATAAAATGCGTTATCTTGTTCTGGCAAAATATCTTCTATGTCATGAAAATCTCTGCAGTAAACTTCATCTGCTTGTGATAGTTTCTCTGGATCTGCAAATTCCTCTCTGTCATCGATCATAATCGTGTAGAAATCTAAAAATTTCGCAATCCGGAGTAACTGGATCGCTACATGTCCAGCCCCGAAGATAACTAATTTCGGCTGAATCTTAAACCAATCGTCCTTGATCTGTGCGACATCTTTTTCTTCCTGTAAGAATCGAGCGATCACTCTTTGATATAGTGTATCTGCCTGTCCTGGATATACTTTGATTTTTGCATCTTTATATTGCTCTCTCAATGGTCCTAGATATCCTTTCTTCAGTAATTTTTGTAAATGCAGCGGTGTAAGGATCGTATCTTCTTTAATCTCTAAATCCTTATCCGCTAATGAAAGTCTGTGAACAACCTTGCTGGCTAGTTTCCCAAGTGCTGACATTCCGATCACAATATGAATCTCATCGATATTTTCAGGGATCACTGGTTCATAATCCGCTGGAATCTTTGCCGGCATTCCCCTGGAACCATCGGCTTCTATCAGCGTGATATCTGCTTCTTTTACTGCAGTTTCATAGAAATCTTCTGGTAATGGTCCGATCTTTTGTACTAACGCATTTTCTGGCGTCGCAGGCATTCCCGCCATACAATATCCGGTTTCATTTAATTGCTTTCGAATATCTTCTATATTTTCAGGGATCACGGTATCGGATTCCTTTTTCATATGAGTTGTCGTTGTGACAAAGACTTTCTTTCCAAGACTTCTATAATACTGTGCTAACTTATGAACTCTCGTTGTTTTTCCACCGGAACCTGCAACTGCAATGATCATATCTTTTTCCTCTTTATTCTTCTGCAAGAGTCTTAACTGCATTTATTATCTGGTTGATTTCTTTCATTGTTGTCTCATGTCCAAAACTGAATCTTACCATTCCCTGCTCTATCGTACCGAAATGCTCATGTACCAATGGTGCACAATGAGCACCTGATCTTGTCTGTATCTGAAAACGTTCCATTAATTCATCACTGACACTTCCGGAATCATATTCTTCCAGGTTGATCGAACAAATGGCGGTTTGTTTTGTCAGATCTAATTGCTTTTCATGGTAAATTTTAATTCCTTGGATCTTCTGAATTTTTTTATAAAATATTTCAATAAGATTCATTTCCTGTTCACGTATCTTATCAATTCCATATGTATTGATAAAATCAATCGCTGCCCCAAGTCCTACGATTCCGATCCCATTTAATGTTCCTGCTTCCAATGCCTGTGGCAGCACTCCTGGCTGTGTTTTCGAAAATGATAAGATTCCTGTTCCACCTGTTTTTAACGGACGGATCTCTACACCTTTTCTAATACAGATCCCCCCGATACCCTGCGGTCCCATCAAGCCTTTATGTCCGGTAAAACATAATATATCGATATTATCTTCCTTCATGGAGATTGGGATCACTCCAGCACTTTGAGCGGTATCAACGACAAATAAAATTCCTTTTTCTCTACAAAGTTTTCCAACACTTTGGATATCAAACATTTCACCTGTCACATTGGATGCATGCGTCATCACGATCATCTTGGTATCTTTTGTGATCGCCTGTTTGATATCCCCCACATCTGGTGAAGTGATCGTTAAGCAAACTCCTTGTCGTTCCATCTCATATAATGGACGAAGAACGCTGTTGTGCTCCATAAATGTTGTGATGACATGATCACCATGATTTAAGCTTCCTTTGATCACTGTGTTTAAGCTTTCTGTAATTCCACTGGTAAATACAACTTGTTCTGCTCCATAGCCGTCAAAAAACTGATCTACTTTCGTACGAACTTCGTAAATCTTTCTTGCAGCATCCAGAGAACTTTCGTTGACACCTCTTCCGCTGTTGCCAAGTGCCAATGCGTTCATAACTGCATCCTTGACACACTCTGGTTTCGTGATATGCGTTGCTGCATAATCTGCATAAATTGTTTCTACCTTTTGTTTTTCATGGGTACATATAGGAACATTCGGTTCTTCCTGCTGATCAGAAAGATTATTTTTCAAATATAATAATGCTTCCAAAACACCACCTGCAATGCATCTGGCTTTATCTGAAATTGTAAAGCAGTTATCGTATTCTTCAGCTCTCGGATCGATATCTGCGATCTTAAATCCTTTTGTCACCGGATATCCATCACGAATTAAACCTCTCAGTAATCCATCCATACTTGCAGGTACATCAACAATCGTACCTTCTGGTGTTTCTATCTTTGCTAATAACTGGCCTTTGCTTACCATATCTGTGATATGACAGATATTTCTTAAAATCCCTTTAGCTGGGGAATGGATCACTCGTTCTTTTCCAAAGCCTTTGATCACTCCTGGAATTCCTGTGTTCGGGATCGCACTGCCTTCTTTGATGATCCTTCCAAGCCTGTGTCCACGCATCGTCTCGATCACAACATCGACATCTTCCCCTGCTGTAAATCCAGGTCCTAAAGCGATCGTGATCGGTGCCATATCTCTTGTTGTACCAAGATTTTTCTTCGCAAGAATGGCATCAACAACTGCGATCGGATGCAACTGTTTGATCATCTCTCCATTTGGATCGATCATTAATGCCGGATTCCCTGCTTTCATGATCTGTTCTGCTTCTTTGATATCATGTGCAAGATGGCAGGTCATATCCTCAACCTGCCACTTTTCTTCATAAACTGCTTCTGAAAATGCAACATTTCTACGAATTGCAGATGGATGTGCAATTTCTAAGATCAATACATGAAAACCACTTTTTACCAATTTATAAATTGTACCTGTGGCGATATCTCCACCGCCTCTTACAATGATTAAATCTTTCATAGATATTCCTCAAGGTTTGATCACTTTTCCTGCTTTTTCCATCATTTCTACGATATCATACATATTTGTGATGGAACCAACCGCTAATTTATCTGTAATATCATAGAAATTTAAGCATGTTCCGCAAGTATATATTTCGACCCCTTCTGCTTCTAATGTTTTTAAATCTTCTAAAGAATCAGAATCTTCGCATGTAAGATATGCTCCTGAATTATAAAATAATACCTTTGATGGAAGTTTATCCTGTTTTGTTACTGCAAATAAAAACGCTTTGATCAATGTCTGACCAAGAGCTTTCTCTCCTTGTCCCATCTCGTTGGATGATACAGCGATGATAAAATCATCCTTTGCAGATGGTGCACAGACAATCTCTTCTTCCTCATCTGCCGGTGTATAATTCTCTGCCATGATCTCAATCTTAAATTCATTGTCTGAGATCTTCTCGCTTTTAACTTCGCAGTTTTTACCTTCTGCAAATCTTGTAACATTCTGGACAGCTGGTTCATTATCTACCAGAACGATTAATTTTGTCTCTCCACCCATTGATTCTAATGCTTTCTTTGTGTGTACAACCGGAATCGGACAAGCATTCCCTCTTTCATCAATCTGTTTCATACTTAACCTCCCATTTAAATTTCTACCTGAAATACCCCTTGTGGGATGATTTCATTTTCTGACATAAATTGTACCACAGATTCTTCATTTTCTAAAGGGGTCATCCATGCCATTCCACATCCTGCTGTGATCTCTTTTGGTACTGGGATCAATCTTCCTGCGATCTGATGTTTTTTGCAGGCACTTTCCATACCGATCGCCTGTGTTGTTGTCTCAAATGTGATCACTGTTTTTAATTCTTTTTTTCTCATGATATTTTATGTTTCTCCTGAATTTCCAAAGTTTTTTATAAAAGAACGTTTTACTGCTTCAGCAACTTCTTTCTGAAAGTTTTCATAACGATTCAGAATATCTTCACCTTCTGGTGTAAGGTGTGAACCTCCCCCTTGCTTTCCGCCGGATTTTCGTTCTACTAATTTGACTCCAAGGTCTGCTTCCGCACGATTTAAGATCTTCCATGCTTTGCTTGCAGCCATTCCCATGGATTTATATGCAGCAGATAAAGAACCTTTCTCTCTTGTTAATGATAATAACTGTGCAACTCCTTTTCCAAAATCTGGTTCTTCCATAAAAACTCTGACCCTGAAGTCAAAACGTTTTGGTAAATATGATTTCATGTCTACCACCCTTTTCCGAATCCACAGTTTGGATAAGTACAAACTTTACATCCAAGACATAATCCGCCTTCTCCAAGGTGTGCAAGTTCTTCTGCACTTACTTTATCATCTGCCATGATCCTTGGCAGAATAAGATCAAAAACAGTTCTCTTTGAATACATAACACATCCTGGAAGTCCCATGATCGGAATTATCTGATCTCCTTTTTTATAATATGCAAGTAAAAACATTGCTCCTGGCAAAACCGGTGCTCCATAAGATATGATATCGGCTCCTGTATTCTTGATCGCAAGTGGTGTCTTGTCATCTGGATCAACACTCATTCCTCCTGTGCATAATACCATTTCTGCCCCATTTTCGATAGCTTCTAAGATTGTTTTTGTTAAAAGTTCATTGTCATCTGGCAACTGTTTTGTACTGGTCACTTCTGCACCGTATTCTTTGATCTTTTCTGCCACAACTGGAGTAAATGTATCCTCAATTCTATGATAATACACTTCATTTCCTGTAGCTAAGATCACGGCTTTTTTCTTCTTATAAGGCAGAAGAGACAGGATTGGTGTATCCCCAACCCTGTCTTTGACTTCCTGCATCTTATCTTTTTCAATGACCAGTGGAATGATTCTCGTACCTGCTAGTTTGTCCCCTGCTTTGACTGGAGTATTTCCAGATCTTGCCGCGATCATCATCTGTCCGAAAGAATTGACGGTAAATAGTTTTTCTTTGTCGATCTTTAAGAGTCCGTCATATTCGGCAGATAATTCAATCTTACCTTCCTTAACTTCTGACTCTTTCATTCCTTCATTCTTGCACAGATCACAAAGGATCCTTGCTGCATCATTTTCATGAAGCATATCGTCTCCGGCTTCCCAGACGTATAAATGATCTTTTCCAAGGGATAACAACACTGGGATATCTTCTTCTTTGACTACATGACCTTTCCTGAATCTTGCGTCTTTTGTAACACCTTTGATGATCTGTGTGATATCATGACATAGCACAGTTCCTACAGCATCTTTTGTATCCACTAATTTCATTGTTTTTCACCTTCTACTTCTTATTTATTAATTGTAAATCCATAAGATCTGAAGACTTTTAATGCTTTTTCACTCTGTAAGAATTTTACGAATTTATCAGCTGCATCTTTATTTTTACTTTTCTTTAATGCTGCAACTGGATAAATAACTGGCGTTTTTAAAGCATCTGCTGGTGCTTCTGCAAGAACTTTTACATCCTTGTTACTTGCTGCATCTGTTGCATATACAACACCGCAAGAAGCACTTCCTTTTGCTACCCAATTTAAAACTTCTGTTACATTTGTTCCAAAGCTTGCTTTTTTCTTCACATCATTCCAGTTCTTTAAGTTTGTCAAGATTTCCTGTGCATACTGTCCAGCTGGAACGCTCTTAGGATCTCCTAATGCTATTGTATCAGCTTTTGTGATATCTTTAAAGGATGAAACTTTTGCATCACCTTTTTTAGGAGCGATCAGTACAACTTTGTTTTCTAATAATTCTACAACATCCCCCTTGCTGATGTATTTTCCTTTGACAAGATTGTTCATCTGTTCAGTCGCTGCTGACATAAATACATCAGCTGCCATTCCATTTTCAATCTGGCTCTGTAATTTTCCTGAACTATCATAACTTCCTTCTACTTTAATTCCTTTATTTTCTTTTTCGAACATTGGAATTAATTTCTCTGTGTAGCATTTTTCAAGACTAGCTGCAGCTGCAAGTGTGATGGTTGTTGTTTCTTCTTTCTTTACTGCCTCTGTTGTGGATTTAGAGCTGTCCTTATTGCTTCCACATGCTGTTACCCCAAGAACCATAGCTCCTGCTAATAACACTGCTAAAAATTTCTTTTTCATTTGCAACTTCCTCACTTTCTTAAAAATGTTATGTAAAATTTCATAGTAATGTGGCTTTTTCCATATGACCTCTTTGAATATGGTATTTTTTGTCACATAGATTTTCTACTTCCTTACTGCTGTGGCTCACCAAGATCGCTGGTTTATCCAACATTGCCAGCATATTGGATAATTCATCTTGCATCTGTTCTCTTAAGTATTCATCCAACGCTGAAAATGGCTCATCCATCAGGATGACTTCCGGTTCACACACAAGCATCCTTGCTAACGCTGTTCGCTGTTTTTGCCCTCCTGAAATCTGTCTTGGATATCTTTTTGCTAATTCTTCGATATGAAATCGTTTCATCATATCATTTGTCTTTTGTTCGATTTCATCCTTCGGAAATCCTTTTGCTCTTAATCCTGTTTTGATATTCTCTTCAATCGTCATATTAGGAAACAGTGCATATCCCTGAAATAAATATCCAATCTTTCGTTTTTGTGGTGGCAGATCGATCTTTTTCTCGGAATCATAAAGTATTTTCCCATCTAGTACAATTCTCCCACTATCTGCAGTTTCCACACCTGCGATACATTTTAAAGTAATGCTTTTTCCACTTCCAGAAGGTCCCATAAGCCCTGTACAACCTGTTTCTACATTAAGTTCTGACTCTAATGTAAATTCTTTTAGTTTCTTTTTGATCTTTACTTCAAGACTCATACATCTCTCCTTACGCTTCCTGTTTCTTCTTTTCCATGATCAGGTAAATATTCATGGCTGCTACGATTGCAAAACAAATGATCACGATCACAAGTACATACTGATATGCTGCATCCATATTTCCCGCTGCAACTTCAGAGTATACTGCAAGTGGCAGAGTTCTTGTTCTTCCCGGAATATTTCCAGCGATCATTGCTGTTGCTCCGAATTCACCAAGTCCTCTGGCAAATGCAAGCACTCCACCAGAAATGATCCCTGGCAGTGCATTTGGGATCATAACTCGAAAGAAAATGCTCCACTCACTCATTCCAAGTGTTCTTGCCGCAAAGATCAGATCTTCATCAATCTGTTCCAGGGCACCTCTTGCAGAACGGTACATCAATGGAAATGACATCACAACTGCCGCAAGGATCGTTGCGGCCCATGAAAATGCAATCTTGATCCCAAGATAATTTTCAAATAATTTTCCTACTGGTCCATATGATCCGAAAAATACAAGCAAGAAAAAACCTGCAACAGTTGGTGGTAATACTAATGGCATCGTAAAGATCCCATCCCAGAAGATTCTTGTTGCGTCTGATTTACGATATAAGATCCATCTTGCTGCTAATAGTCCTAAAATAAAGGTAAATAAAATCGCGATCGTTGCCGTTTTCATCGATATGATGATCGGTGATATATCCATACATTGTCTCCTCTCTTAGTTTCTTCCGCAATCTTCTGTGTTTTCCCTTAAAGTATCTAATCCATGTGGCAGCTGATCAATGATAAAAGAAAGACTCTCTTCCACTGCCTTTTTGCTTCCAGGAAGATTAATGATCAATGTTTTCTTTCTTATTACACTGACACCTCTTGATAACATGGCTCGTTTTGTGATCGTCATAGAACCTGCTCTGATCGCTTCTGAGATTCCCGGCACATTGCGGTCTGCAACAGCTAAAGTTGCTTCTGGTGTACGATCTCTTGGAGAAAGCCCTGTCCCACCGGTTGTAATAATTAAATCAACCTGCCGGCTGTCGCTTAAACGGATCAGATGTTTTTTGATCTGAGCTTCTTCATCCGGAAGAAGAATCTCCTCTACGATCTTAAATCCATGTTCTTTTAAGATTTCTGCTGCTCTTGGACCGCTTGTATCCACTCGTTCTCCTCTGGAGCCTTTATCACTCAATGTCATGACTGCTGCCATGTATGGCATATCTTTCTCTGGGTAAATGACCTCAATCTTATCTCCGACTTTGATCGTTCCGCTTTCTAATACTTTTGCAAAGATACCTTCTCTTGGCATGATACAGTCCCCAACACGTTTATATATCTCACAATGACTATGGCATTCTTTCCCAATCTGAGTGATCTCAAACTTTGCATCATTACAGATCAGTTTTGTTCCAACTGGAAGTTTCTTAAAATCAATGCCGTAAGCAAGAATATTTTCCCCAAAATCACCCTCGATCACGGAAGCACCTTTTTCATTGAATTCATCCACAATATCCGCGCTCAAAAAACTAACCTGACGATGCCATTTTCCTGCATGGGCATCTCCTTCTAATCCAAAGTCTTTGATCACATTGACTTCGTTGATATTTTTCTTCACGGTTCCTCGTTTTTCACTGATACAGACTGCTTTTATGATTCCTTCCATACAAAATCACCACTCTTTCCACCTGTTTTCTCTACTAAATGTATCTCTGACATAACCATATGTTTGTCAATTGCCTTGCACATATCATAAATCGTTAATAAAGCAATCTGTACTCCTGTCAGTGCCTCCATCTCAACGCCTGTTTTCCCTGTTGTTTTGACAAGACAGACTGCTTTGATCTCTTTGGTTTCTTCTAGCATTTCAAAATCAACTTTACACTTTGTAAGCATCAGAAGATGGCACATCGGGATCAGTTCAAATGTCTTCTTTGCCGCCATGATCCCTGCGATCCTTGCAGTTCCTAAGACATCTCCTTTTGCCATACTTCCTTCTTTGACTTTTTCAAAGATCTCATCATTAACTTTGATCTTTCCTTGTGCGATCGCTGTTCTTGTTGTTTCTTTTTTCTTCGTCACATCGACCATGACCGCATTCCCATGCTGGTCAAAATGTGAAAATTCTCCCATTTATCTTATCCTCCAATTGTATACATCTTGCTGTTTGACGGCATTTCTTCAAAATGATGTGCCTGTGGTTTTTTATAAATGATTTCTTTTAAAACCTGTTTGATCTCTTCGTCTGACGTTTTAGCCTTTCTTAACAGATCTCTTAAATTTCCTGCTTCTTCATAATAAAGACATGGTTTGATCCCACCGATAGAAGTCAAACGAATACGGTTGCATGTATCACAAAATTTTCCATGCAATGCCTCGATCCATCCAATCATTCCCTTATATCCTTCCATTGTTTCATAAACTGCTGGCCCATTTCCCATTCTTTGTTCGGTTTTGTGAAATCTGATCCCTTGATCTTTTAGGTTCTTTCTGATTTCATTTCTTGTTAATGCTATCGTTGTCTTCTTATTTCCAAGCGGCATTTGTTCAATAAATCGTATACAGATTTTATGATCTTTCATATAGTCTATAAATTTTTGAATATCCTCCATCGTCGTCCGTTCTGTCAACACAACATTTATCTTTATATTCAATCCTATATTGACCGCTTTATTAATTACTGATATGACCTGTTTGTATCCATCGAATCCTGTGATCTTTTTATATTTCTCCTGATCCATAAAATCAAGACTTATATTGATCCCATCCACTCCTGCCTCTGCTAATTTCACTAAATCTTTTGATAATAAGATTCCATTGGTTGTTAACGTAACTTTGTTAACTCCATCCGTTTTCTTTAATTCACGGATAAAATCTGAACAACCTTTTCGTACCAACGGTTCGCCACCTGTGATCTTAAATTTGTCAATTCCAAGCGTTGTAAGAATCTTACATACTCTTAGGATCTCCTCATATCTTAAAATCTCCCCATGTGACAACATTTCTTCATGATCAGGGCGGCAATAGGTACAATATAAATTACAACGATCCGTGATCGATATTCTTGCATAATCAATGGTTCTTTGAAATTGATCTTTCATCTCTTTCTCCTATCGTTATTCTCAACCAAGAATAACGCCTGCCTAAAATCAGACAGGAAAAACCATGTTTTAACATTCTTCCTGTCTGTTCGTTCTTCTATTCTAATATGATTGATTTTTCTTCTTTTTCTTCTATGTACCCAATTATTTTAGCACATGGGATTGTATTTTGTAAATCCTCTAATAAATTTTTTGCATCATTTTCGCTAACTGCGATCATCAATCCTCCAGATGTCTGTGGATCATATAAAATATCTTCCAATGCTCTATTTATTTTTTTCGTTTTTGAAACACCTTCACTTGCATATTTACGATTTCTATAAGCACCTTCCGGGATCATTCCAAGGTCTGCCATAGAAAGAGCTTCTTTGTGATATGGAATCTCTTCTGTCATAAAATGAATCGTTACATCACTGCCCTGTGCCATCTCATAACCATGTCCAAGTAATCCAAACCCAGTAACATCCGTACAACTGTGCACTTCATATTTTACCATAATATCTCTGGCATATTTATTGAGCTGTCTCATCTGATCATAAATCTTGTCCATTACTTTTTGATCGATAAATTCAGCCTTTGCTGATGTTGTTAAAATTCCAACTCCTAACGGTTTGGTCAAAATTAAAATATCTCCAGGTCTTGCCCCGCTGTTTGTCAAAAATTTTTGAGGATGTACAAATCCAGAAACAGATAAACCATATTTGGGTTCTTGATCGTGAATCGTATGTCCACCTGTGATGATCACTCCTGCTTCATATGCTTTTTTATAACCACCTCGTAAAATTGCCTGAATGCTTTCTTTTGGCATATCTTTTGTGACACACATGATATTTAAGGCAAGCTTTGGATCTGCTCCCATCGCATAAATATCACTGATCGCATTCACTGCTGCAATCTCTCCGAACATTTCCGGATCGTCAACAATCGGTGGGAAGAAATCCAATGTCTGAACAAGTGCTGTATTTTCATCAATTTTATAGACAGACGCATCATCACTTTTATCAAAACCAACTAATAACCGTTCATCTGATCTTGTTGGAATTCCGTCTAATAATTTTGCTAAAGTTCCAGCTCCAACTTTTGCCCCACATCCTGCACACTGGGCGAGTTTTGTTAATTTCACTTCTGTTTCCATAGGCCTTATCCTCCCGTAAATGTTCATGATCTCTCTTAAACATTATCTCTTGTTACATCTTTTAACCACTTGAAACTGCGATATCTGATCAATGTGATCGGTACTTTGATCAATTCATCACTCATCAATAATACATAAACTGCCGGCACACTCCAATGTAATACAAATGCAGCCAATGCTCCTAATAAAATCGAACATCCCCACATCGTTGATACATCCATGATCAAGCCAAACTTCGTATCGCCGCCAGATCGGAAGATTCCAACGACCATTGTTGTATTAAATGCCTGCGCGATCACAAAATAAGACATCACATAAAACATCATCTTCAGATAGTATCTTGCAGTTGCACTTAAGGATAAGAAAGAAATTACAACTGGAGATGCAATTAAGATCAATCCTCCTCCGATCACTCCCATCACCACACTTAAAATGATAAACCGTTTGGCATAGGCTCTTGCATGATCGAATTTTCTCTCACCGATCGTCTTTCCAAGATAGATCGCTGTGGCGCTGGATAGCCCAAAAGACACAACCGTTGCTAACTGTCTCGCCACCTGTGCAACAGAATTGGCTGCAACTGCAGAACTTCCCATATGTCCAAGAACTGCTGTATTGGCTGATGTTCCAAGCCCCCACATTACCTCATTTAAAACAACTGGGAGGGAATAGACTAAGAAATCTCTCACTAACAGTTTGTCCTGATGAAGGAAATAGTGAACTCTGAATTTTACATCTTTATTATATATTTTTGCATAACCACAAACCAGAACAAGTTCCATAATCCTTGCGATCAATGTCGCAATCGCTGCTCCACGGATTCCAAGAGCTGGGAATCCAAATAATCCAAAAATAAAGATCGCATTAAAAACCACATTGCATAAAAATGATACTAGATAAACAACTGTTGCCACGATCACTCGTTCAATGCTTCGCATGACATATAAATATACATTGGTAATTCCCATGATAATATATGAACATGCAACGATCCTTAAATACTTAACTCCTTCTGCGATCACATGTGGATCATTTGTAAAAATTCTCATCAACGATGCTGGAATTGTAAATGCTGCGATAGTGAATATCGCAGTTACGATCACTGCTGATCTAATCCCTAATGCCAAGATCTTTTCAATCGCTGTCTTGTCACCTTTTCCCCAGTATTGTGCAGTAAGAACGGTTGCCCCCGATGTTAATCCAAACAAAAACAGTACCATAATGTACTGAATCTGGCCAGCAAGAGAGGCCCCTGATAATACTTTTTCACTGACTTTTCCAAGCATCACAACATCGGCTGCTGTTACTCCAACGTTGATCAGATTCTGCAATGCCATCGGAACGACCAGTGCAAATACATTTTTATAAAAATCTTTCCATTTGATGCTTAAATCATTCAATCTTTTTCTCCTGTTCTTTTCATTTCCTCATAATAGGATATAGAAGCTTTGTCTGCTTGTCAAGCACATATTGCCTGCCTGTATTTCATTTAGTATCCCCAAAAATGAAAAATAAAAACCACTTAATAAAATCATCTGCAGATTCATCATTGCGATATTTATTAAATGGTCTTTATCTTTATAATTAGAATTTAATTTTTTGGCATTTATAGATATGTAGTTTATTCTTCGATTTTTAATGCTTCTTCATTGCTGAGCTCTTTGCCATCTTTTGTTGTTGCAACATAGTAGATATCGCCTTCTTCTGGCTGATAATAGATATCTAAATTTACGATCGTGTTCATTTTAACACCAGCTGCTTTTAAATTTTCTTTAACAAGTTTCTCTGTGTCTTTTACATCTATGTTGCGTTCCTGAAACTGTACTTCGATTTTTGTTTTCATACTACTCTCCTTCTTCTTGATCATCTACTCTTTATGTCAACTCTTGATGTGATTATTATTAGATTCTTATATACGTACATTGTATTCTACATACGATTTATAATTCATATTATAGCCTTTTTTTCCAATTTATTCAACTTGAATCTGATTTAGTACAAAATCTATCTACTTTTCCTTGATCTTTTTTCCATAACTTTTTGGATAATCATATCTGCGATCCATCCACATAAGAGCCCAATGATCAAACCTCCTAAAACATCCGTTGGATAATGAACGTATAAATACATTCTTGAAAACGCGATTAAAACAGATACTATCAAAGCTCCTGCTGCCATTCTCTTTCTTCCCGCAAAATACAGCGCACTGACCGATGCAAATGATGCAGCTGTATGTCCCGATGGAAAAGAATAATCCTTCAATGGTGTGACCAACAGCTGGACCGTCTGATTAATGCTATATGGTCTTATTCTTGCCACGATCGGTTTTAAGATCACATTACAAATGATCAAATCTGCAATTAATGCAACTGCCATGTATACTCCTGATTTTCTTGTTTTTGGTATCAGTAATAAAATGACTGTTAAAATGATCCATACGATCCCTGCATCTCCCAGTTTCGTAATAGCTACCATAAATCTGTCTAATAATGGAGTATGGATCGTTTGAAGTTTGTCTAAAATCTGAAATTCAAATCCCATAATGATCTTACTCTGCCTTTCTTTTTCTATTATAACATTGATTCTTTGATTTTATAAAACATTGATACATAGGTTGTATCCTTAGATTCTAAAATATGCCGTACTCCTATTTCTCGAAGCTGCTTCGTTGTCTTTTCTCCAATACTGATACACGGAATATTCTCTATCCATTGTTGCTTTTCTTCTCCTATCTGATCAAAAAATCTTCGAGCTGATGATGCACAGGTAAAAGAAACACTTCGGATATCTTTCATTTCTGGAATTTCACTTAAAATCTTTCTATTATTTTCATACATGACCTTTTCTGTTACCTGACAGATCGGTGTAAGGGCTTTTTTTAATTTTTCTCCACCAGATATGCCTTTACAGTACCAGACCACATCCTTTGCATCTACTTCCTGTTTCATAAGTTCGGAAAGATTGATCTCTCCTGCTTCTTCTGGCATAAGATCTGCTATAATCCCATATTGCATCAAGACATCTTTTGTCTTTTTACCTACAACGACCATTTTTTTATCGAAGAGATCTCGAAGATCCAGATTCGAAGATTTCATCTGTTTCATAAAACCATGAACTCCATATCTGCTTGTAAAAATCAGATAGGTCACTTTCGCTAATTCCTCTTTGGAAATCCGGTCATATCTATAAGAAATCTCTCCTGTCTGAAGTTCCTTGACCTTATATCCATGATCTTTTAATATCTGCGCTAACTTTGATGGCTGATCTCCTATTTTGGTAACTAAATGACAGGTTGTATCTTCTGGTTTTTGAATCTGTTTTTGAAGTTTCACAACCTCTCCTACAACAATGACTGCTGGTGATGCAAGTTTTTCTTGCTTTACTTTTTCATGAATCGTATTTAATGTTGCTTCACACGTTTGCTGCTTTGTAGATGCTGCACTAGAAACAACTGCAACAAGTGTATTGGCATCCATTCCATTTTTTAATAGATTCGTTGTGATCTCTTCTAGTTTCGAAAGTCCCATTAAGAACACTAAAGTTTCTTCAGACTTTGCCATAGATGCAAAATTAAGATCAGATAACTGATTTCTTCGATCATGTGCTGTCACAACACGGAATCCTTTGGAGATTCCTCGATGAGTTACAGGAATCCCCGCAAGTTCCGCAGCTGCGATACAGGAGCTGATTCCTGGAACAACTTCACAATAAATTCCATGATCGGCTAAATATATGGCTTCTTCTCCACCTCTTCCAAAGACAAATGGATCCCCACCTTTTAAACGCACTACGATATCATATTGTAATGCTTTTTGTGCTAATAATTCATTGATCTGTTCTTGTTTCATCGTATGATGATGATTTTCTTTTCCAACATAGATATGTTCGCATCCTTCTTTTGTTTCATCTAATAATTCTTGTGGGATCAATCTGTCATAAATGACACAATCCGCTTTTTTTAAGATTTCTTTTCCTTTAACCGTGATAAGTCCTGGATCTCCCGGTCCTGCACCAATTAAATATACGATTCCTGCCAGCTGTTTTTTGATATTTTTTACTGCCGTTTGTGCTAAGATCTCAGGGCATGTTCCATAAACTTTCGTATATGCCTGTTTATTTCCATCTTCATTTCCAAACATAGCATATAGTTCGTACCCTTGATCTGTCTTTTGACATCTGGCACCTGCCGGAGTATGACAACTGCCTCCCATTTGTTCTAAGAAATTTCGTTCTGCACATACTTCGTTCATTGTTTCTTCATCACAAAATACATCCAACATCTTTTGCAATTCTTTCTGATCTTCTCTTACTTCCAAAGCCAGAGCACCCTGTGCTGGTGCTGAGATCATGTCTTCTGGCGCCAGATATTGCGTGATCACATCTTCCATTCCTAGTCTTTTAAGACCTGCTGCCGCAAGAACGATTCCATCTAATTGTTGTTCCTCCATTTTTCGAAGTCTCGTATCAACATTCCCTCGAATATTTATAATCTGAAGGTCTGGTCTTAACTTTAATAACTGAAATGCTCTTCTTTTGCTTCCTGTTGCTATCACAGCACCTTCTCGTAATTCAGACAGATGTTTCGCTGTTCGAAGAATCAACACATCTCTTGGATCTTCCCTTTTCCATACTTTTGTAAAAACAAGGCCTTTTGCCGGGGTTGACGGCATGTCTTTCATGCTGTGAACTCCCATATGGATTTCCCCAGAAATGATCTTTTCTTCAATCTCTTTGACAAACAGACCTTTTCCACCAATTTTATCTAATGGTTTATTCTGAATCTTATCACCTTTTGTTTTAATGATCTGGATTTCAAAAGTGTGTTCTGGATAAGCTTTCGCTAATTTTTCCTGAACATATTTTGTCTGGATCAGTGCAAGGCGTGATCCTCTTGATCCAATGATATATTTCATAGGTCATTTTCCTTTCTTTGTCTCTATCCCAAAAAGCTGTTCTACCATCTTCTTATAATCTGCTTGTTCCTGTCTTGTTTCTAAATGTTTTAATTCCTGAATCGGTTCTTTGATCATGCGCTGCAAGGATGCATTTAACACCTTCTTTAGAAGTTTCTGCTCTCTTGTTCCAAAATCTATTTTTCTTGATAAATATGAATAACTATCTTCCACGATCTCTGTACATTTTTCCTGCAAAGAACGAATTGTTTCTTCCATTGGTGCCTGAAACAGCCACTGCATCGTTTCTTCTTTTGCTTTGCTGATCATCGTATTGCTTTGTCTGCAAAGTTCTTCACGTTCTGACTGATTTGCTTTAGAAATCTCTTTGATCGTATCTAAATTGATCAGATTTACCTTTGAGTCATCTGAAAGTTTTGGATCAATATCTCTTGGTGTTGCAAGATCTAAAAATGTAACTTGTTTTTCTGGCGTATAATATTCTTGTTTTACAACCACATGTGGTGCTGATGTTGCAGATACTACAATATCACATTGTTTCATGATCTCATATCTTTGTTCGTAAGAAATGATCTCAATCTCTTGAAACTCTTTCTGAACATTTCCTGCATGTGCCAGTGTTCTGCTGCATAAATAAATCTTGCCTGCTTCATATTCCTGCAGATAACGAAGTGCAAGAACTGCAGTATCTCCGCTTCCGATCACCAAGACCATTTTGTCTTTGATATCACATATTTTCTGTAATTCACAGATTCCGATATATCCAACAGATACTGGTTTCTCACTTATTCTAAACGTTGTTTTTACCTTTTTTGCACAAGTAATAGCATCTCTTACGACTTTATTTAGTTCTTTCTTGCTAAATCCCATGGTTCTTGAAAAATCCAAGGCATCTTTTACCTGTCCAAGAATCTGATCTTCTCCTAGTACCATAGATTCTAATCCTGCGGTTACTTGAAACAGATAAGAAACTGCTTTATCTTCTTCGCAATGTCTGATATATTGCTCGATCTCTGCTTTATTGAACATATCACAGTATATATTTTGTATTTTTTTGATCTGTTGTTCATCATCAAAAAAATAATAAATCTCACTGCGGTTACAGGTCGATAAGATCATCACCTGTTCAACCCCGATTTCCTCTGCTTTATGAAAAAATTCAAGCTTCTTCTGATCCGTAAATGAAATTTCATCACGAATGGTAAGATCTGCATTTTTATAATCAATTCCTAGAAATCCAAACTGCATAGAGCCTCTCCTGCAAGTTTACATGTTTTCTCAATATCTTCTTCTGTATGTGCGTTAGAAATAAACATTGTCTCAAACTGAGATGGTGCAATATAAATTCCGCGATCTAGTAAATATCCAAAATAATCTGCATACTGTTCTGTATTGGATGTCACAGCACTTTCAAAATCTCTGACTTTCTGGTCTGTAAAGAATACACTCATTAAAGATCCAATCTGATTAACACAAATATGTCCTTTTCCTGCTTCTCTTGCTGCATCAGCAAGTTTTCTTGTTTTTTGCTCTAGTCTTTCGTAAATCTGCGGATCATTTTTTAAGATATTTAATGTCTCAATTCCTGCCGTTGTTGCAACTGGGTTTCCTGACAATGTTCCTGCCTGATAAACTGGCCCATCTGGAGAGATCATCTGCATGATTTCTCTTCTTCCGCCATACGCACCGATCGGCATTCCTCCACCAACAATTTTCCCAAGTGTTGTGATATCCGGCTTGATATTATAATACTGCTGTGCTCCTCCTAGAGATAGCCTAAAACCTGTAATAACCTCATCAAAGATCAATAATGATCCGTGATCTTTTGTGATCTCTCTTAAAAATTCGAGAAATCCTTCTTCTGGAAGTACTAATCCCATATTAGCTGCCACCGGTTCTACGATCACTGCTGCGATTTGATCTTTATTTTCATCAAATAGTTTTTGTACAGAATCTTTGTCATTGTATTCTGCGACTAATGTATTCTTCGTATCATCTTTTGGAACCCCAGCACTATCTGGAACAGATGTTGTAAGTGCTCCCGATCCTGCTTTTACTAACAAACTGTCGGAATGTCCATGATAGCATCCGCGGAATTTAACAATCTTATCTCTCCCTGTAAATCCTCTGGCTGCACGGATCGCACTCATAACAGCTTCTGTTCCAGAACTTACCAGGCGGCTTACTTCCATAGACGGGATCAATTCACTGATCAATTCTGCAAGGATTACTTCCTTCTCTGTTGGTGCTCCGAAAGTCAAACCGTTTTCACAAGAGTCCATGACTTTTTTGATGACTTGAGGATGAGCATGTCCTAAGATTCCAGGTCCCCATGAACATACATAATCGATATATTCATTTCCATCGGCGTCAATAATACGGTCGCCTTTTGCAGATTCCATGAATCTTGGAGTACGATTTACCGCACGGAATGCACGAACTGGACTGTTTACCCCTCCCGGAATATGTACTTTTGCTCGTTCATATAATTCTTTTGATCTTGTATCTTTCATTTTATCTTTCCTCTTCTTTCAGCCATTTTGCAACATCAAGTGCATGATATGTAATGATCATCTTTGCACCAGCACGTTTTAATCCGACCATATTTTCCATAACGATCTTTTTCTCATCGATCCATCCATTGGCCGCAGCTGCTTTTACCATGGCATATTCTCCGCTTACATTGTATGCAACGATCGGAATATTGTATTTCATAGATGCTTCTTTCATAATATCCATATAAGCAAGTGCTGGTTTGGCAATGATCAAGTCTGCTCCTTCTTCGATGTCTTCCCCGATCTCTCTTAGAGCTTCCTGTCCATTTGCTGGATCCATCTGGTATGTTTTTCTATCTCCAAATCCTGGTGCAGAATGTGCTGCATCACGAAATGGTCCATAGTATCCTGACGCAAACTTGGCACTATAAGACATGATCGGTGTATATACAAATCCTGCTTCATCTAAAGCTTCACGAATAGCTTTCACTCGAAGATCCATCATATCACTTGGCGCAATGATATCTGCCCCTGCTTTTGCATAACTTACAGATGCCTTTGCAAGAAGCGGAAGTGTTTCATCATTTAAGATCACTCCGTCTTTCACAAGACCACAGTGTCCATGAGATGTGTATTCACAAAGACATACATCCGCAATGATCAAAAGTTCTTCATACTCTTTTTTGATCTGGCGGATCGCCTTTGGCACAATTCCATCTTCAGCATATGCACCGCTTCCAACTTCATCTTTATGATCTGGGATTCCAAAGATTAAAATTGCTTTGATCCCCGCTTCTTTGATCCTGTTAATTTCCTCTGATAAACGATCCAGCGAATACTGATAAATCCCTGACATAGATTCTACAGGATGTTTGATATTTTCTCCTTCTGTAACAAAGATTGGATAGATCAATTCGTCAATTCTCACATGATTTTCTCTTACCATATCTCTCATATAGTTGCTTGTTCTTAATCTTCTTGTACGTTCCATTTTTACTGTTCCTCGATTTCACTCTGATATATATTTTTGAATGATTTCATTGATTCGTTGTTCTTCCAATGAATCAATATCCTCTAATCCGATTTGTAATAATTCTTTATAAAATGCCTTTCGTTCTTGTTCTGTGGCAATGCATGATTTTGCAAGCTTTCTCAGACTTCCCAAGATCTGTGCGAGTTGTCCTAATTCTTTATTCAAATCTGGTTTGATCTTTTCTTTTAAATACTGTGTGATCAACGGACTCTGCCCGCCACTTGAAAATGCAGCGACAACTTCTCCTTCTTTTACATAGGATGGAAAAATAAAGCTGCAATCTTCTTTCTGATCGACCGCATTGACAGGAATCTTCTTTCGTCTGCAGATCTGGCTGATCTCATGATTTGTTTTTTGATCATCGGTTGCTGCGATCACAAAATCTGCCTCATTAAAATCTTTCTCCATAAACGTTCGAAAGATTCGGCAAATCTGATCGATCTGCCGAATCTGTGTTATCATCTCTGGTGCGATCACGGTAATATCTGCTTCAAAATCTTTTAAAACTTCAATCTTACGAAGTGCGATCTTACCACCGCCGATCACTAGACATTTTTTCTTCTTTAGTTGTACAAACATTGGAAAATATGCCATTATCTCTGTGTCCTATTTTATATATTCTTTTGCGATTTCCTTGATTCCTTCTGGATGTTTTAAATTCCACTGTGAAAAGTCAAGTTCTTCACTCTCAACTGCCTGTCCTAATTTTACCAAGAACTGTGGAATATCTTCTTCTAAAATGATCCCAACTTCTTCTCCCATCTTCTCTTTTCCCTGAAGATCAGATCCATTGATATGAAGTACAAATGCAGAATGAGCAACTTTATCAATTACTTTCATACTTCCGTGGAATCCGATCTCTCCGATCTGATGTGTTCCGCAAGAAGACATACATCCAGAAATATGAATCTTAGGCAGTGAACCATCCTTTAATCCAGCTTCTCTTTCTGCTTCGATCACTTTGTGTAATAATCCTTGAGAATCTCTTAATCCAACCTGACAGATCGTTGCTCCGATACAAGATACAGATGTCTCAAACAACGTTTCTGCACCATCATCTGTCGCATCTAAAACTTTCTTTGCTTCATCTCCTGTCAGATTGATGATGTACATTGTCTCATCTGGTGAAATTCTTGCTTCCACTTCATCCATATCTTTGATCACATCATAGATCTCTCCTAATTTCTCAGGTTTTGGACAGCCACCGAATGGGTGATAAGAAACTGCATATAATCCTTCCTGTTTCTGATCGATCACTCGTTTACCAGATACTTTACTTCCATCTCCCTGTTTCTTCACTTCAGAAATTTCTACATGAAGATCAAGATCCTGTCCGGATGCGAAAACTTCATCTAATTTCTCATGGAAAGCTTTGATATATCCTTCTTCACCTAAAGTCTCCTGCATATAACGCGTTCTTGCTCTTCCACGTTGTTTATAATTTCCATGTGCGATGAATGTTTCTCTCATTGCACAAATATAATAAAGAATCTTCTCTGGTTGTACATTCTCAGCAACTTTCAGTCCAAATCTCGCATTGTTACCAAGTCCTCCAGCACTGTAAACATCAAAGTTTCCATCTTCCCTTGCCACAAATCCAAGATCACGGAATGTTGCATGTGTCTCATTAGCTGGCCCGTTTGAAAATCCAACTTTTAATTTTCTTGGCATAACTTCTTTTTTGATAAATGTCATCAAATATTCTCCAGCTGCTTCGGCATATGGAAGAACGTTAAAATATTCTCCTTTTTCAACACCTGACAATGGAGATACGGTTACATTACGTGGAAAATCTCCACCTCCACCCATTGTGACAATACCATGATCTAATCCACCTTCCATGATTCCATAAATTGCTTCTGGCTGTAAGTTATGTAACTGAATCGTCTGACATGTCGTCAGGTGAACTTTATCTACATTATATGTTTTAATACTGTCTGCGATAAATTTTAATTTATCTTTTGTTAAATGGCCACCTGACATACGAAGACGGATCATACTTGCTTTTCCATCTTTCTGTGCGTAACTTCCGTAACCACCGGAAAATCCTTTGTAATCTGCTTTACTTAGTTCTCCTGCATAAAACTGGTCTGTCTTTTCTTTAAATGCTGGCAGGTCTTGTTTCCATTCCTGTGGATTGATCGTTTCCATATGTAAAATTCCTTTCTGAACATTTTGTTTCTTTTATTATGTGAATCCTTATAAAATACCACATTTGTCTTATCATACCACATTTACATAATTGTTTGAATGATTTCTTTCCTTTTCTACAAGAAATGATTCGATTGCTTTTGCAAGGTTTTTATGTCCTTTTTCATTCATATGTTCCATATCTGCCTTACTTGGCTTGGCTACATCACTTGCTGCAAGGAAATCACATCCATACTTCCATGCAATCTTTAAATAAGTCTGTTTTAATTGCTTGGATACTTTCACAGAATGCTGGTCAAATTCAAGATCAAATCCTGGTTTCCATACATCTTCTCCTAGTTCGATCGGAGATACTAATAAAATATCGATCGCTGGATCAGCTTTTCTGATCTGCTGGATCAGTTTTTCGATTCCTTTTCCGATGCGATCTGCACTTGCATGGTTATATGTTTTGCAGTCATTGGTTCCAAGCATTAAAACAACCTGGTCAAGTGGTGCGTGTGTCTCTAAGAGCATTGGAAGTACTTTCGCTCCATTTCTTCCATCTCTTGTCGCATCGTCAAATACACTGGTTCTTCCACATAATCCTTCTTCTATAATTCGATATCCTTTATCGTAAAGCTTCTCTGCTAAAATTCCTGTCCATCTTGTTTCTCTGTCATATCTTCTTGTTGTACCTGGGATCAGTCCATATGTATTGGAATCTCCAAAGCATAATATCTCTTTCATATCTGTCACCTTCTTCGTTATATTTCATATAATTCTAATAGGAATAATATGATTATAAGAAATATGAGTTTGATTGTCAATAGGTTTTAAATAGAAAAATACCCTATAGGATATAGATTTTTCCTATAAGGTATTATACGTTATTATTATATGAGATTAATTTATAAAGGTCTTAATCATTCTTCTTCCCAAACAATAAACTTACGATCACACTTAAAATGATCGTGATCACCATATCAGGAAGTGTGTTTCCAAGGATCGTATCGACACCCATTAGCCAGCGGTATGCAATAAAGCCAACAACCCATACAAGCATGTTCTGAATGCATACAGATTTCCTTGAAAAATCCTGATGAAGGATAAAGAAATCTGCGATCTGTACAGCGATCATTGGTGCAAAGACTGATCCGATCAGATATAAGAAATCTGTGATATCGTCCATCGGATAAACAATTGCCCCAATCATTCCGATCACTGTTGCCGCGATCGCAATCCATTTTCCATTAATATTCTTAGATAGGGATTCACTGGAAATTCCGGCAGACCAAGCATCTAAGAATGTTGTTGTTACAGTTGAGAATACGATAATTAATAATCCTGCAATTCCAAGTCCTGCTTTTACCATGATCTGTGCGATATCGGATTCTCCTGTAAAGATAGAGATTCCCATACCGATCACATACATCCAGCAGCTGACCAATCCATAAACGATCACACTTGCCCATGTTGCTTTCGTTGGTTCTTTAGCTTCTCTTGTGTAGTCACTGATCAGTGGCAGCCATGATAATGGCATGGCAACTGCAAGTTCTACAGCTGCTCCGAAAGTTAATCCATCATTTGCAACCGGCTTTAATGAACCATGTCCGAAAATAATAAAACTTAAAACTAATGTCAAAATAAATAATGCTGCCATTGCAACCGTATTGATCTTTCCTAAATTTTCAATTCCTACCAGAATCCAGATAATGATCAATCCTCCGATAATGACTGGCCATACCCAGTTCGCAATATTGAAGATTCCTGCTGCTGCTAATGATCCGTCATAGATCATGATCGCTGTCCATCCAACTAACTGCAGGATATTTAACACTGCAAATAACAAAGCTCCCGTTGATCCAAAACTCATTTTTACCGTTTCCATTGCACTTTTTCTTGTCTTTCCACCGATAAATCCGGCAAAAAACATCATACCACATCCAATGATATGTCCAATGATGATTGCTAATAATCCTGTAGAAAATCCTAAGGATGCGAAATATGTACCTGTTAAAATTTCTGCCAAGGACACTCCGGCTCCAAACCAGATCAGTCCGTTTTCAAAAATTGATGTTCTTCTATTTCCCATTTATTTATGCCTCCTCTTTCCATTCATCTTTTAAATCAAATGCATGATTCATTGGTCCGCTTCCAGCTCCAAGATCCAACATATCTGCCAATACTCTTGAAATATAGTCTTTTGCACGCTGTACAGAAATCTTAAGGTCAAAACCTTTGGCAAGATTTGCTGCGATAGCACTTGAAAGAGTGCATCCTGTTCCATGTGTATTTGGGTTATTGATTCTTTTTCCTTTAAACCAGGAAACTTCTTCTTTTGTATATAAAAGGTCATTTGCATCGTTAATATTATGACCACCTTTTAATAACACTGCGCATCCAAGATCTTCATAGATCGCTTTTGCAGCCGCTACCATGTCTTCTTCTGTGTGAATCTCCATTCCACAAAGAATCTCAGCTTCTGGAATATTCGGTGTAATTACCGTAGCGATCGGTAATAATTCTTTCTTTAATGTATCTACGGCATCTTCTTCTAATAATCGTGATCCGCTTGTTGCTACCATCACTGGATCAACAACGATATTTTCCGCTTTATAATGCTGTAATCTTTCTGCGATCGTTTTGATCAGTCCGCTTGAGGAAACCATCCCGATCTTGACTGCATCGGGTCTGATGTCTTCAAAAACTGCGTCGATCTGTTTCTTTAAGAATTCTGGATCTGCTTCTAATATTCCTGTTACGCCGGTTGTATTCTGGGCTGTCAGTGCTGTGATCGCACTCATTGCAAATACACCATTCATTGTCATGGTCTTTAAGTCAGCCTGAACTCCAGCGCCTCCACTGGAATCACTTCCAGCGATTGATAATGCTGTTCTCATAAGTATCTCTCCTTTTCTCTCTTATGCATTATTTTTCTATTGCGATCAAAAGTGGTGCTCCCAGTTGACCGCATTGTTTCGTATCATTGTAAATTCTTCCATAATAGGAATCCTTTATCATACGAAAAAAAACGGAAAGCTACTGATTTTGTAACTTTCCGTATGTTCGCGACTTATCATCTTCGTTTCCTACGTTGGCATTACCCAAATCAGGTTCAAAGGTCGAAAGTTTTACTTTCCTCTCAGCCTGTTTAACAAGCTCCCTGTTTTTATAACTTAATAAGTATATAGCAAGTTTCTCTAAAAAGCAAGTTTCTATTTTCGTACTTTATTGCTTTTTTTAATTTTTAGCTTATTTTTCTTGCCTTTCTTGGAAATATCGTTAACCCTAACTTTTTCATAATAAATTCTTTCCCCAAAAATAAATTTTAAATCTCTTTTCCCTTTGTCACGATCACATGAATGATAAATGGAACAAACAATGTGATAAATGCTGCATATCCAAGGTACGCATATCCCTGTTTTACAACAGCCAACAATCCAAACTGTGCGATCGCAAATGCTAAAAATGTAAAGATCAGTGTTGCAATGGCATTTCTTACTAAATGTCCATTCTGTCTTTCCTGCTCAGATTTCATACGACGCTCTACTGCATTGACACATCTTGTTACGATTCCAGAGATCATGTTTACCGCCGTTGAAATAGATCCAAGGATGATCAAAACAGAGATGATCGGTGTTAATAATCCTGAAGATGCTCCATTTTGTACTAAAACTAACATAGGAACTGTTGCTGTTACAAGGTCTGCTGCGTATGCAACGGCTAATAATCCGATGATGGATAATTCCATTGCAAAGAAATTAAATACAAAAATCTCAATGGCTGCTTTGTTGATCTGCTTCTTATCTGTCACAGGTTCCATATGCTGGTACATAACAGATACAGATGCTAACTGGAAGAAGAAATATAAAACTGCAGAATATAAAGCTGGTCCAAAAGCTCCGCTTTCTCCAGAGATCACAGGCATCTTTCCTGATACTAAGTTAGAGATTGCTGCTGTGATCGCATCCCACTGTACGATGATGTTTGGTACTAATACAAGAACTAATCCGATCAAGATCAGTACACTTAAAGTAGATGCACATTTTCTTACGACACTTGTTCCAAAGAGTGCGATCACAAAAATAAATGCTGCTATAATCAATGTACATACCCAGTATGGGATTCCAAATAGCATTTGAAGTGTTGATCCGCCTGTTGCAAATGCTGCAGCGGATGCCGTTCCGATCATGATCAGATAACAGATTTCATATAGATTTGACATGATCGGTCTTGTCTTTCCATATAAACTGTCAGAAAAACTTCTGTAATCATATGTTTTATGTTTGTATGCATAACGCATTCCATACCAGAAAAATAATGCATATAATCCTTGTGTGATCAATGGCATTAACAGACACCAGATTCCGTAGTTGATAAAATACTGATAGATCTGTGCTCCGGAAGCAAATCCACCTCCGAACTGTGTCGTAAATGCCACGAATGCGATTCCCATGGCAAGAGGCATCTTACTCTTGTCAACTAGTAAACTTTTTTTGCCGCTCATTTGGTCGTCCTCTCTTTTCTCTTAATGTAGTCTGATATTCTAGTTTTCATCGATCTTGATCATTTTTCCTGGATTCAAGATCAGCTTATCATCAAATGCACGTTTAATAGACTTGTATAGTTCGATCATTCTTGGTCCCGCAAATTCCTCTAAGAAATCAAGACGTCCGTTTCCGATTCCATGTTCTCCGGATAACTGTCCACCAAGTTTTTTTGATAATGCATATAATTCTGTTAATGATTCATGGGTTGCCTTCTTCCACTCCTCATCGCTCATCTCTGGTCCACGAAGCATTTCGGTATGAATGTTTCCATCTCCGCAATGACCACATGGCTCTACGCGGATTCCATGTGCAGATGCAATCTTCTTTGCCTGTTTTACATATTCTGCAATCTCTGATCTTGGAACAACAACATCACATTCTTCCTGTGCAACGGAATCTGCCTTCATTCCTTCAAGAATTGCTCCTCGTACTTCCCACACAGATGCCGCACGTTCTGGCGTTCCTGCGATATTACAATCTAAAGCTCCATTTTCTAATGCCGCTTCTGCTGCTGCTTCTACTGCACGATCAAGTTCTTCTTTGCTTGATGCATCATACATAACGATCAATACCGCTTCTCCGTGTTTCACTGGAAACAGTTTATGTAGACTTCTTTCTACAATATCGATCAATTCTCTTTCCAAAAATTCAATCGCTGTTGGAACAAATGGCAGATCTAATACTTTTGGCACCATATCAGCGCATTCTTCCAAGCTTCTAAATGGCATAACCAATGTACTTGAACATGTTGGTGCAGGCAATAACTTTAACGTAACTTCCGTCAAAATACATAAGATTCCCTCAGAACCAATCACTAAATCTTTCACATCAAATCCTGTTGTATTCTTTACGACATTGGATGAGAAATTCATGATGGAACCATCTGGCATAACTGCTTCAATACAACGGACAAAGTCTCTTGTAAGACCATATCTTACCGCTTTCATTCCACCTGCGTTGGTAATGACATTTCCACCGATAGAAGCTGTTTTTTCTCCTGGATCTGGTGGGTAGAATAATCCTTCTTCTTTAGCTGCCGCCTGAATATCAATTAACAATGCTCCTGGCTGTGCCGTGATCGTCTGGTTCTTGTGATCCACTGGAAAAATCTTATTCATACGCATCACAGATAACATGATTCCACCGTATTTACAAGTTGCTCCACCTGCAAGTCCTGTTCCAGCCCCACGGCAGACAACTGGAATATTCTGCTCGTAAGCATATTTCATGATTTCTGAAACTTCTTCTTTATTCAATACTTCCACGTATAATTCCGGTGGAAATACTCCATATTCCGGCATCTCGTCTTTGTAATATTCTTTTGCGATCTCATCGCCGACCCATACACGTTCGTTGTCTGTGATCTCAATGATCTTATCAAAATCTTCCTGGGTCATCTTCTTATATGGATATGGCATCTTATTCGTCCCCTTTCTGTTCTTTTACTAATTCTGTCAGATATGGAACGACTTTGTACAGGTCATCTACGATACAATAGTGTGCCACATTGAAAATCTGAGCTTCTGGATCATTGTTGATCGCTACGATGCATTCAGATCCTGTCATACAAGATGTAAACTGAATCGCACCAGAAACTCCACAAGTAATGATCAGTTTTGGACGAACAGTTCTTCCAGATAATCCAACCTGATGTGCAACATCCCCAAAACCATTCTCGATCATCGGTCTTGTAAATGCTAACTGTCCACCTAAAGCTTTGGCTAATTCTTCACACATTTCCACATCTTTTTCATTGCGGACCCCTCGTCCTGCTACAACTAAGACATCTTCATCTTCAATATTCTTTGTTTTCTCGATCACTTCAGATTTTAAGATCTCAATTGGAGATTGTTTCATCTCTTCTTTGACTGGACAGACAACGACTTCTCCTTTGGCATTGTCGACCTTCTGTGCCGCATCCATAACTCTGTATCTTACAGTTGCAAACTGTGGTCTTGATTTTGTGATAGAAATCTGAGCCATGATATTTCCACCAAATGCTGGACGAATCTGTACCATGTCTGTGTTTGACTTAATATCAAGGGTTGTACAATCAGCTGTTAATCCTGTATGGAATCTTGTTGCCAGTCTTGGGGCTAATGATCTTCCGAGTGCTGTTGCTCCGATCAAGACAGAACTTGGTTTCTGTGCTGCGATACATTCTGCAACAACATCTGTATAACAGTCTGCTCTGAATCCTTCTAAGGATTCATCCTCATATGCAAAGACCTGATCAACTCCATAGTCTAGAAGTTTATGTGCATTCTCAATGGTTCCTGCTCCACCTGCGATCACGCATTTGACTTTAAAATTTACTTTCGAAGCCATCTTTCTTGCTTCACCGATCAATTCAAATGCAACCGGATGAATGTCTCCACGTTCCTGTTCTACAAAGATCAAAAAATCTTTCCATTTGTCTTTATCAAATGATCCTGCTTTCTGCTCAAAACTGATTGCTTTTTCTGGACATTGTCTGACACACATTCCACACATTCGGCAAGTGTCCCCGACAACAATCCCATTATCTTCAAAACTTAATGCCCCAAACGGACATTTTTCCACGCATTTACCACATAGACTGCAGCGTTTTGCATCAAATTTTATTAGTTCCATGTCATCTCACCTAAATCACTTTCTTATTCACTAATACGTCAAATAATTGTTTTGTCTTTTCTTTTGCATCTCCATCAAAATAAACCTGCTTTTCTACTTCTGGCGGTGCAAACATTTTCTCTACTGCGGTTGGTGATCCGACAAGTCCATATTTGCTTAAGTTCTGATCTGCCATATCTTCAAATGTCATGATCTTCACTGGGCGGTCTTTGGACTGTTTCTGCAGTAAATAAGATGGTAATCTTGGTACACACATGTCTTTGTCAACTGTGATCAGACATGGATATGGAATCTTTGAAGTCTGTGATACACTGACTAAATCCTGTTTTACCTGAATAGACTCGCTGTCTGCATCTACGATCTCAGACACCCATGCTGCATGTGGGATTCCTAAATGCTCTGCGATCGCTGGCCCAACCTGAGCGGTATCTCCATCGGTTGTCTGCTTTCCACAAATAATAAGATCTATATCTCCGATCGCAGTGATTCCCTGAGATAGTGCATAAGATGTTGCAAGCACGTCTGCTCCTGCAAACTTGCGGTCAGATAAAATGACTGCATCATCTGCTCCCATTGTATACGCATCTCTCATCATCTCCTCAGCCTGTGGAGGTCCCATGGTGAGAACTGTAACACTTCCTCCTACTTTCTCTCTTAATTGTAATGCTGCTTCCAGGGCAAATAAATCATAAGGATTCGTTCTTGTCTCCCCGGATAAACGCTTCATTGCCCCTGTTTCTGGGTCAATGTCAACTTTAGTACCTGCCGGTACCTGTTTCATACATACTAGAATTTTCATTGTTCTGCTGCTTCTTTCGTATTATTTGTTACTCTTTCACTTTAACTGATTAACGTAACACTACTTATTATACGACACCATTTTTTTTATTGTCGAGTTAATCATACAAAAAAATAGCATCTGTTGTTTATTTTTTCGTAACAAATGCTATTTCCTTATCTATTTTTTCTTCTATTCGTCATCGTCACCGACGATCACTGGCTCTTTTTCTATCACTTGTTGTGGTTTCATCACCTGATTCCCAACTGGTGCCAATAATACTTTTCCTGTTCCACGGTATACATTAACCAAGCCTTCGCCACTCGCTGCTGAGCCGAGCAAAGATTTTCCTGCTCGTTCTACCGTAAAATCAAGACTTCCGCTCCATGCGACCGCCAAGTTTCCGTCAATCTTTACAACATCATCTTCTAATGTGATCTCAACTAATTCTTCTCTTGGACAATCAGATTCTATGCACACAACTCCACTTCCTTTTAACCCAAGGTTGAAGAATCCTTCCCCGCCTGCAAATGCAGAAGAAAATGTCTTTCTTCTGACTGCTTTTTGTTTTAACGTAGATTCACATGCTAAAAACAATCCGTCATCTAATACGATCGAATTTCCCCATTCGTCAAGATCTAATAAAATGATATGTTTATATGTAGGTTCTAAAACAAGAGTTCCATCTCCTGTATATTCTGGCTTGATCACAGATTCTCCAGTTACTTTTCCTCGGATCGTCTTGGATAAGAAATCTCCTGCTCCTTTAATTCCTGTTGTCGCAGAGACATCTCCTGCCATCCACTGCATGGCACCTGACTGAATCGTTACATTTCCTCTGGATAGTTCACATTTTAGCTGACGTTTTCTTACATTCATCTGACTACAGAAGAATGCTAACTGGGCATCTTCTGGCATGACACTTAAGTCTCTCTGATATTCGATAACTTCAAATGGTCCTGATTTGTCGATGATCTTTACATCGTCGTTGTCACTGAAATTGCTGATTTTATACATAATCTTTCCCCTTCCTGTTATTATTTATACAACTGTTTCTATAATATGTTTTCCTTTATATTCGATTTTCTTTATTCCTGTTTCTTTATTTTTATTGAAATTGAAACTCAGCAAATAACCTTCTTCCTTTTGATAATAATCCAGATATTCAAAAATCTGCTGTCTGGCTCTTTGGTTATATTCATTACCTCTCCAGATTTTTAATTCAATGACAAATTGTTTTCCTTTATAATCAATGATAATATCTGTTCTTTTATTATCTCTCGTTCGTGCTTCAATATAATAATTTCCTGTCCCATTTATAATAGGTTTTAAAAATAATAAAAATAATTTCCTACCATTTTCTTCTATAAACTTTTGATCTTTTTCTGAATAAATTTCTTCATAATATTCATAAAACTTTTGCATTACCAATGGCATTTGCAACATTCCAGATACAATAAATTGATTTCGATCAGATGATACCTTCATATACATTTGATTATTAACTGCTGTTTCTGATAAAAACATATCATATAACTGTGTTTCAAAAATCCGATTCGATACTGCTACAATCCCATTTTTATCCTTTAAGAAGCCAAACGTAACTCCCAAATCTATAATCGGTGTTTCTCGTTTAAATGGGAAGTCAACTCCTGCAAATAAAATGTTTTGAAGCATTTCTTTTAACTGTGGATGATCTAACAACTTTTTGGTCATATCATCAAACAATGTGTTTGGTTCTTTTAACAAAACCTTGACTGCACTTAAAATTCCTTCTCTTGTCCACACTTGAACATCGGATACTCTTTCATCTAATAACTGACATATCTTTGAAACCAAATATGGATATCCTGACGTATAATCATATAAAATCCGACTGATTTCTTTTACATCCATACCTGTACGATGTTCCTGCTCGTATTCTTGTATCATTGTCTGAATATCACTTACAGAAAAGCTCATCTCAATATTAAAATCAACTGCGATATTCCATGGACTGTTATATTTCGATTCTTCTTGTGGATGTAGTTTTAACTTTAATGTTTTAATATCGTAAACACCTGCAAGAATTACAGAATGAAATGTTACATCTTTTCCTTGCTGACATTTTAAATATTTCTCTCTTAGAAGTCCAAGGAAAGATAAGAAAATCTGATTGTCTGAACTTTTGTCTACTTCATCGATCATTAGAACTACCTTTTTACCGCATTTTCTGCATAGGTTGCTGATTTTTGTTCCTAATGATCTCATAGGAAATCTCTCAGAGATTGAATGATTCCATTCCTCTAAAACTTTTTCATCTACATTCTGCTCTCGCAAACACTCTTCAATATCAAGTGAAAGTCCTTCGGCAAGACTTCCCAGAGATTCAAAATATTCATCGGCAGCTTCAAAACTTAAACTCAAAACCAGATAATCTTGTTTTCGCAATTCTTTTTCCAAAAGATAAAGCAAGGTTGTCTTACCGTATTGTCTGGCTCGATTGATCGTAAAGTATTGTCCTGATTCGATATATTGATTGATAATCTGCTGAATCCTGTTGCTAAGATCAACCATATAATTTTTCTCCGGGATACATGTTCCTGTTGTACAAAACTTCTTAGCCATAAACCCCAACCTCCTTTCTTGTCCACTCTCTATTAATTACACCCTTATTCTACAATTCATCAAAATCAAATATCATTGGGATTGTGCTTTCCTGATAATATTTCTGTTCTTTTTCAAAATAAGCTTCTAATCCTTTATAGTCTTGTTCGTGCTGTGCTTTATTAAGACATCGATTATATTCTGCTTTATGAATATCACGGATGATCACTGGAACAATATTATGATCCAGACATTGTTTTAGAATGATCATACGCCCGACTCTCCCATTTCCATCCTGAAATGGGTGAATATTCTCAAACTGTGCATGAAATTTAGCAATATCGTATAATGTAATTTTCTCTGCGTTATGATACTTTTCTAATAACTGATGAATCTTTTCTGGAACTTCTTGTGGCAATGCTATCTGGATATCACTGACTCTGTTTGCACGCTTTTTCCACCCACCAATTGCATATCCATTTGCTCGATCTTCAAAAACACCTTCCTTTAAATTTTTATGCATATTTTTTATGATATCTTCTGACAAAGGTTTTTCCATACATTTCATTACATAATTAAACATTTTGAAATGACCATTCATTTCTTCTATATCTTTTGTTCGAAAAATCATGTCTGGATCATCCACATATAAAGTTCCTGTTTCAAACATACTTGCTGTCTGTTTCTCTGTTAAGGTACTTCCTTCAATTCGATTGGAATTATACGCCACACTCCTCTGTGTATAACCGTATACTCCGCTTCGATCCTGTTTTTTAAATTCTATTTGCAGTCTGTCTTTTAATCGTTTCATATATGTTTCATTTTCCATGATTTTATCTCACCTCTTTTATTTAATCTGTTATTTTTAAGTATAGCATGAATTATGAATTTCTACATCTATTCTTTTAGAAGTCTATCCAATAATACTTCCCGATTATTTATAAACATCTCCGTAATCTGATAACTTTCCGTCTCCTCATACTCACATAAATGAATCCTACCATCATCAAAACAATAAATGTCAGCGTCTGGAATTCCTAGTAAAATCGGTGAATGTGTAACAATAAAGAACTGTGCTCCTTTTCTTGCACATTTATATATCTCCATTAATAATGTTAATTGTCTTTGTGGTGATAATGCCGCTTCTGGCTCATCAAAAAGATACAATCCATTGGGCTGTAGATTATTTTGTGCTAATGCCAAGAAACCTTCTCCGTGTGATCTCTCATGATATCTGGCTGAATCTATTCCACCATATTCTTCTTCCTTCGTTGCAACATTATAGAAACTTTCTGCTCTAAGAAAATATCCCCATTTTTCCTTCCGATATCCTTTTACAACTCTGATGGCATCGCATAATTCGGAGTGTGTATCATGCGTAGAAAATACATAGTTTTTCGTTCCACCTTCTGGATTAAATCCATGAGCTATGGCAATTGCTTCTAATAAGGTGGACTTTCCACTTCCATTTTCTCCAACGAAGAAATTGATTGAATTTTTAAATTCTAGCCTTTCAATATTTTTTAATGCTTCTATTTGTTTTAGATAACTGTCATCATCTATTTTATTCCAGTCAAATATTACGCCTTGTATAAACTGATCATTCATTGGATTTTCCTTTCTATCATGATAAGCTTCTTCCTAATCCTTTTATATTTTATCAAAAAAAGATATGACACGAAACTGTCTTTTCATATCATATCTTTCATATTTCTTATATTTTCATTTTTCTACATACTCAATAGCCTATAGATAATAAACTATCCTACATTGCTTTCCTGTATATCTCAGCAATTTCTTCCTGTGTAAATACAACCGGATTGTTCTGAATACTTGCCGCAGATACTTTCATACAGTTCTCTGCCATCCAAGGAATATCTTCTTCGGATAATCCAAGGTCAGATAGTGTACAAGCAAGGTCGATATCTTTTAACAGACTTCTTAATTTACCAGCAAGATCTTCTGCGGTAACCCCGCCAAAGATTCTTGCGATCTTAGCAAATTTGAAATGGTTTCCTTTATGGGATGCTTCTACAATTACTGGTGTTAATGCTGCAAGTCCTTGTCCGTGGACGATATCTTTTAGTCCGCTGGCTGGATGTTCCATTCCATGTGCCAGAGTGACACCTGCTGTATTGATGACCATTCCACCGATCGTTGATGCCAGTGTGATCTTCTCCCATGCTTCTTTGCCGCCTTCACCTTTATATACTTTGACAAGGTTTCCTGCGATCAGTTCCATCGCGTATAAACTTAGAGCATCTGTAAATGGCTGTGCGATCTTTGACGTGTATGCTTCCATGCAGTGACATAATGCATCGAATCCGACAGATGCAAGTACATGTTTTGGCATTGTCATCATGCATTCTGGATCAACAATGGATACTTTTGCAACGATCGCATTGCAACGTAAGGATTTCTTATCTCCATTTTCCGGATTTGTAAGAACTGCAAATCCATTTCCTTCGGATCCTGTTCCACATGTTGTAGGAATTAAAATCAATGGTAATGCTTTATCACTTTGTAATCTGTTATAAATGTAATCGTTGATATCTCCGTCATTGATACTTAAGAATGCGATTGCTTTTGCACAGTCCATGATGCTTCCGCCACCGATCGCTACGACAACGTCACATCCATTTGCCTTGGCAAAATCAGCGCCTTCCATCGCCGTTGTTGTTAATGGATTCTGTGCGACTTTATCAAATAGTACATGGTCAATTCCTGCTTTAGACAGACTGTTTGCTACTTTATCATATAAACCAGATTTCTTTGCACTGCTTCTTCCAGTTACGATCAGTGCTTTCTTACCATATGGTTTTGTAAGCTCTCCTGTTTCTAAGACTTTACCGCTTCCAAATGCAATATTGACTGGAAGGAAGTAGTTAAAGTTAATTGCTGGCTGTACTTCTACTACATTTTCTGCTGTGTTAACAGCTCCAAGTGCATCTTCAAATGTACGATCTTCTTCTGATGTGATATCTTCATCATCAACGACAACATCGATGTGAGATCCAAATTTTTCTTTGTATTTTAATTTACATACAATGAAGAAGATAATTCCAAGAACAGCCCATCCACCAGCCATTGCCCATTCCTGTGGTACAAGGTTTGACCCTGATCCTGGGATAATATACATCGCGACCATAAATCCTGACATTAAGACTGCCAATACACCAACAATCTTATAATGTTTTACTTTGTATGGACGTGCCATTTCTGGTGCTTTCTTTCTTAAGATGATGAAAGATAAGGAAACCATACAGTATGCAAGACAGCATCCAAAGTTACCTGCATCGACGATCCATACTAACATTTTACGTCCAAATAATGGAGCTAATATGGATAATCCACCGATCAAGTATAATGCATTCACTGGTGTTTTGTGTGTTTTATGTAATTTACGGAAAGTTCTTGGAATCATATAAGATTCAGCCATGGAATACATTGCACGGCTACCACCAATTAAAAAGGAGTTCCAACTTGTAACGATTCCACACATACCACCGACGATCAAGACTTTTGACATGATACTGCTGTGGAATGCTTTTGCCATTGCATCAGCTGTAACAAGTCCTGATCCTGCCTGTGAAGATGAAATATCAGATGGACTCATAACATAACCAACACCTAAGATGATCAGCGCATAAAATGCAACTGCTAGTACGATAGATAAGATCATGATCATACCGATTTTTTTAAGCGGCACATTGATCTCTTCTGCTGCCTGTGGGATAACATCAAATCCAATAAAGAAGAATGGTGTCATAACCGCAACACTCATGATCGCTTTCATAGTAGTTGACGCACTATCTCCTGCAAATAATTGTGGTGTTAAATTGCTGGCATCTCCACTGACTACAGATGCTACAATCAGAAGGATTCCAACTCCACCGATGATCACTGTTAAAACTGTCTGTAAAGTTGCAGCTGTCTTCGCACCTTTGATATTGATAAATGTGATAAAGAATGCTACGATCATCGCAACTGCAAGCCATGATGCATAAATATCAAATCCTGCAACAGTATACAGATATCCTTTTAAGAATCCAGGATAAATATAAGTGATAATTGTAGGAAGTGCACATGCTTCAAAACATACAACACTGACATATCCTAAAATGATCGCCCACGTACAGATAAATGAACCAACCGGTCCCATTGCCTTGTAACTAAATACATGTTCTCCTCCACACTGTGGCATTGCTGCAGTAAGTTCTGCATAAGTAAGTCCTACAAAGAATACCATGATACCACCGATCGCAAAACCGATGACAGCTCCTAAAACTCCACCTCGACCGATCCAGTCTCCAGTTGAAACAACCCATCCCCAACCGATCATAGCGCCAAATGCAATGACAAGAATGTCCCATGCACTAAATACTTTGTCAAATTCTGATTTTTTCTTTTCCATTATATATCATTCCTTTCTTGCTTCACATTCTGTTTAAAGTTTCGAAAGAAAAAAGGCGCTAAAAGATCCTTATCTCTTAACGCCTTTGTTAGAATGTAAATGTATTTTATTTTAATTTTCAAATCGCAGATCAATCAACTGCATGATATATTTTGCTGTTTTTTCAAGTCCAAGAATACTAGAATCGATCATCATATGTCTGGTACGACAATCTCTCATATCAGAGCTTGTCATATATTCATATCTTGACTTCAACATCCCATCATTATATTTTACAAGTTTTTGTGCTTCTTTTTGTGATACACCTTTTTGCTCCATGATATGTTTCACTTTATATTCTTCTGGTGCATATACAAAGATATTTAAGCAGTCATCCCTGTCTTTTAATATATAGTTACTACATCTTCCGATAATGACACAAGATGATTTTGCCGCCAGTTTATGAATAACCTCAAACTGTGTGTAAATAACACGGTTTGTAAGATTCGCATATCTTGGTCCAAAGGTTGTGTCAAATTCATATTTGACATTTTCTTCTCCGGAATCGGCTTTTTCTACCAGATCCCTGTCAACTCCAAGTTTCTCTACGACCTGATCTACTAAATCTCTGTCGTAAAATGGAATTCCAAGTGATTCGGCAACCATCTTTCCAATGTCCGGACCACCACTTCCGTATTCACATCCGATATTTATGATAAAATGTTTCATTTACATTCCTCCCTGATATTTTGATCTTTTTTCAAAGATATTATTTTATGCTAAGGACTCTACAGCCTCCTTCATGATCGCAAATGCTTTATCACATTCTTCTTCTGTTACGATCAATGGTGGGATTGTACGGATCACACTGCTTCCGATGGCTGTTACTAACAGTTTTCGATCAAAACATGCATGTTTAATATTAACTGCGTTTAATGTGTCATCAAATTCGATACCTGTTAATAATCCTTGGTGTCTGACCTCTTTTACATGAGGAAGTCCTTTTAATTTCTCAGCAAAGTAATCTCCAACTTTCTTTGCATTTCCAGCCAAGTCGCGATCGATCAGTTCATTAACTTCTGCTAATGCTGCTGCACAGCTGACTGGATGTCCACCAAATGTTGTTCCATGAGATCCAGGTGTAAATGCTTTAGCAACTTCTGCTGTTGCACAGATTGCTCCGATCGGCATTCCTCCACCTAAGCCTTTTGCCATGGATACGATGTCTGGTTTGATTCCATAGTTCATATAAGACATCACTGCACCTGTTCGACACCATCCTGTCTGAACTTCATCGATCAAGAGTAACATATCATTTTCATCACAAAATTCTCTTAATCCTTTCATGAATTCCTGTGTTGCTGGATGAACACCACCTTCACCCTGTACTGGCTCGATCATGATCGCGATCGTATTTTCTGTACATGCATCTTTAAATGCCTGAAGGTTATTATATGGTGCGTATGAGAATCCATAAGTCATTGGTCCAAATCCGACCTGACATCCATTTCCCGGCTGTCCTGTTGCTGACATTGCTCCGAATGTTCTTCCATGGAATCCCATCTTCGCTGTTACGATATGATAATGGTTTGGTCCGTATTTTTCGATTCCGTATTTACGAGCCATCTTGATCATTGCTTCATTTGCCTCTGTACCAGAGTTCTGATAGAAGATCTTATCCATTCCAATTGTTTCACATACTTTTTCAGCAAGCAGTGCCTGAGGAATTGTGTATGGATAGTTGAATGTATGCATGATGTCGCCAACCTGATCTTTAACTGCTGCTACAACCTTTTCATTACAGCTTCCTGCGTTATTTACTGCGATTCCTGCATAAAAATCAAGATATTCCTCACCATTTTCATCGTACATATACATATCTTTTGCTCTCTCCGCAAGGAAATCAAAACGTTCGTATGTCTCGATCATATATTTGTTTACTTTATCTTTAATATCCTGACTTGTTAATCCTGTGTCTTTTAATCTCATATCTGCTTCCTCCTCATGATGTTATTAGTTATTTAACTTCTCTGGGCCAGATTTTGTTTATCTTTTTCATTGATAAACTTTAAATAATAAAAAGAAAAGCAAGGGAAACTTATCCTGTTGGTAAGCGCCCTTGCTTAATTTCTATCCTTTATTTTGTACAACTATACAATAACACTAGAGGATTGAATTGTCAATATATCTTTGTTATTTTTTGAAATTTCTTTATTTTTATCTTTTGTAATATATTTTATTATTATTTTGTATATTTTTTCTTAGTGTTTTATTGTTTTTTAATTTTTTTGTAAAATATTATATATTACATCTGTCCATTATATTGAACATATCATTTTATCATCTTATTACTTCAGTATGATACTTACCGATAATCTACAAACACACAGATAAAACTCGTCTTTTGTTGTGTTTCATTTTTATAATTATGTTTTTTATCTGTTTCAAATCGATAGATTTCCCCTTTTGTGATCTTCTGAATATCTTCACCACACTCAATCGTAAGTTCTCCATCTGTAACTGAAAGATATTCTCTTGTCTTCTCTCCATGGCTGCCACTGATATATTTGCCCCCTGGTTCGATATCAATGCGGTAAATCTCTAATTGGTGATTATCTTCATATGGAAAACATGTCCATACTTTGTATTCACCGATCATTTCTTTTGTTGGTGTCATCTGATCTGGTGTTACAAGGCAAGATTCCATTGGCGGAGCATCAATTAATTCTTGGAATTCGATTCTTAATCCGCTTGTGATCTTTCCTAAAACACCTAACGATGGATTTGCTGTTCCTTTCTCAATCTGAGCTAACATACTTTTACTAACACCTGTCGGTTATAATCACTTAGTAAACATTCAAAAAAGTGACCAGGCTCTTTATCTGCTGCCTGGTCACTTTTTTGATTTTTATTTATAACATTCTTTTGATTTTCGTTTCGTATGTAAACGGATCTGTTTTCATAATCATAAAATCGTTTTTGTGACAAAATTCTAGCAGCTTTTTATATGCGTTTTTGTGATCCTTATAAAATACAATCCTCATTCCGTCTACATCGTCATGACTTGTCGCAATTAATTGTGTATTATTTTTATCTAGCTCTTTTTCTACAAATTCCGTTACTATATCCTTCTTCATTTCTTTTCCTCCTTATTTAAAGTGTGTATTATACCATTTATAAGCATTTTTGATCTCTTCTTCTGCTTTTTGAAAATCATTTTCAAAAATTTTATCAATTGCACTTTTTACTCTTACGAGTACATCTTCAAAATCGTTATTGTTTTTATAGCCTCTCACTTCTGCGCAGTGATCGTATAAAAATTTTATAACCTCTTCATCTAGTTTTATTTTTCCCTGTTTCCAGTTTCTAAAAATAACTCCGATTTGTTTCTTGCTAATATATGTGTAGTACATATTTTTTCTCCTTTGTTTTTGCTTTTATTATCTTTAACTTATCTTTATAATAAACCGTTTTTAGTTTACTGTTAATGCTTTTTAAACCTTTTTTGATTTATTTTTCTTCGTTTACATATTTGATGATATTTCCCGGCTGCATGTCTAACAATTCACATAGCTTTTCCAAAGTTTTAATACCAACCATTTCTCCTCTTCTTAGTTTTTGCATAGATGACTGTCCGATTATTCTTTCATCAAGTATTTTTTTACTGTTGTATCCGCTTTCTTTCAGTGTTTCAATTACATCAATCTTGTACGTTAGCATTTTGCCCTCCTTTATTTGTTGTGTTATTATCTTTAACTTGTCTTTATAATAAACTGTTTTTGGTTTATTGTCAATGCTTTTTAAACTTTTTTTGGTTTATTTTTTGTCTACATATTCAATATTATTATATTCTTTAACCTTTTATCTTTTTATCGTTTTTAGTGTGTTATTTCATATGATTTTACATTTTCTTATTATATAACATGATATTTTATGCTTGTTTAAAAATAAACCAAAAAAAGTTTATTTTTCTATTGACATTAAACCAATTTTGGTTTATTATAAAGACAAGTTAAAGATAATAAAAGCATAAAACAAAGGAGATAAGAAAATGATTAAATTTGAAATTGGAAAAGTATACGGAACAGACGCAAATGTTTATGAAGTAATCAAAAAGACAGCTAAAACAATTACATACCAGGAAATAGCTCATTATGGAAGATCTAACGAAAAAAGATATGAACCAAAAAGAGCAAAACTTCTTAATTGGGATACAAGAGAGGTTTTCCTTGCAAATGGTCGTCACACAATCGAAGCAACGGAACCGGCAGAATTTTAATTTTTGCCGAATTTATGGAGGTAGCAAAAATGAGAGTTTGTTACAAAGGAATGAATAAAAATTATAATTACAGAATAGCAGAAATCAATTTTGACAAAGAAAAAGAGCAAATATTATATGACAGAATAGAACAAGTAATGAATATAAAAGGCTGGAATTTATGCAATGCAACAGAAGGCTGGTCTGTGTGTGAAGTTGATAATTTCAATGAATACAAAGATTTTGTAAAAGATTATAAAGAAGTAAAAAAGTCTGTGAAACTTTGGGAAAAATTCGGAATATAAATCAAAAAGGTTACGTACTAGAATAACCCAATCTAGTACGTAACCTTTTTGACTCTTAAATATTTATATATGGGTTGTTTGTAATATCATGGTATCATTTGTATTCTACCGTGTCAATTAAAATTTTAAATAGCTTGTCGCAGAATATCCGGTAATACTCTTATATTTTACTTTCGTCCATGTCCTGCCCTTTGCGATCACTTCCACTTTTGTTCCTTTCGGAATATTCCCGATAATTTTCGCATCTTTTGACGCTGTTTTTCGGATTCTTAAAGAATCTGTTTTTGTCACAACTTTTGCATAAGTCGCTTTCTTTGTTACCTTCTTCACAGTTTCTTTTACTGCTGCCGCTGCTTTCGCTGTTGCATTTAGTTTTTTATCGCATACGCCCTCTGCGATCAGTCTTGCAATCTTGTTTATATCCTTACCGATCTTGTAATCAGATTTTGAATCGCAGAAAAACGATTCCGTCATGATTGTCGTTGCTTTTGTGCCGTTCAGCATATACAAGTTCGTTCGCTTTTTAATCTCACGGTCAAAAAATCCTGCTGATACAATTCTATATTGTACCCTTGCGGCATATTTCTTTCCGGCTTCTGATACATATAATACCTCTGTACCGTGTGCGCTCTGATTATAACAATTAAGATGCCCTTCGATTACCAGATCATAGTTCTTTGCATTAAGTCTGCTAAGTTTCCATGATTTCTCCTGGCTGGCGGATGTGAATACCTTTTCCGGACAGATGTATAATGTTACGTCATGCCCTTCTGCAGATAAGTATTTTTTTACTTTTTTCATAAGTTTTTTGTTATACTCGTATTCATTTACTCCGCCACAATCAGCACCGGAAGCCGATGTATAGCTTCCATTTTTCAAAATACTGTGTCCTACTGTTAAAGCAATCTTCATTTTATTTCCCTCCTGTCTTTATTCCTGGTCCGCTGTATCTTCGCGATCTGTTTCCGGCAATGGATTTTTTGCATAGTTTTTATATGTACCGTCGTCTAATTCTGTTTTGTGCATGATCTTATCTTCTATATTTAACTCCTGCACTTCTTCTGTCGAATTATTTAGCTTTCCATCGTCTAATAAATCCTTTACGCCGTCGAACCATAGCTGTACGGCTGTTTCTAACATTTCTTGTGTAACAAATACCTGTACCGCTTTAGGCAGCATTGATCTTGCCAGGCTTACAACGTATTTAAATTTCTTTTGCCCCTGTCCAGATTCTTTATATGCTTCTTCTGCCTGTACAAATAACTTGTACACATCCAGGCGGATTCCTTCCAGTCCTTTTTTTGTAATGTATTCTACCGCTTTTTTTACTGCAAATGCTACGATCAGAACCGCAACAACTACAATAAACGCTAATTTGTTTTCTAAAAATAATTCTTTCATTTTGTCCCTCCTATTTTGTCTTGCCCGTCAAAAAACTGTTTTCTTCCAGGCATCTTATATATATGTCTTCGATATATTCCGCTGCAAGATCTACCTGCCCGTTCTTCATCTTGTAGCGTTCCACGCAAATTGTATAATCGTCATGTATCTTTATTACATGATCAAATTCTTCCTTCGTGTGCTTCTCGTGTCTCATGCAGCTGTTCGCAAATGCTAAGATCTCGTAACGCCAGGATTCTATTTTGTGAATTCTAAAATCGTCCTCAATCTTGTCTAATTGCTTTTTTACGTCTTCGTTTAATAGATCTCCCAGTTTTCTAATTATGTAGCGTACTGGCTCCAATTTGATTCCTGGCGCAAAATCTATCACTATCCCAATCCCGGCTAATGCTGCAAGTGCCGCCCGGATTGTTTCTGCTACATCCATTTTTCTGTTACCTCCTGCTTATATAATTCATTTAAACTGTTTCTTAATCCATAACTTTCAAAATGCTTTAAAATCCCACGATATGAAGCTATGCTTCGATCTAATGTTTCTTTGTCGATTTCTCCGTTTTCGTAATGTGTAAACACATATTTTAACCTCCTTTTCATTCGCTTAACGGTTTGTTTCCGCAGTTTTATGTGCGTACTCCATATCCTAAACCCTACGAATTCTATCCCCATTGTGGTTGGTCTTATACATGTTTTATTGTTTAACTGCAGATGTAGTTCTTCATTCAAAAATCTTTCAATCTCTGTTTTGATCCTCCCAAGTTCTTTCTTGTCCTCGTGCAGTATTATAATGTCGTCCATGTAACGTATATACTGTTTTAGTTTCAATTTGTGCTTTGCAAATTGATCTAATTCGTTTAGATATAAATTTGCAAACATTTGTGATGTCAAGTTCCCGATTGGCAGCCCTACACCTAAAAGCATTTCTTCGCTGTTTACGTCTGCAATGTCTGCACCGATCGGCAAGCCGAATCTTGTATCTTCGCAATTTATAATCTTATCGAATACCTCTAATAAGTCTTTGTCTGCAATTTTTCTTTTAAGAATATCCATCAAAATTCTATGGTCTATTCTGTAAAAATATTTAGCAATGTCAAGCTTTAGATAGTAGTATCTTCCTTTTCTTTCGTCTTTCCGCATCCAGTTCTGCAGCTTATGTACCGCTTTGTGCGATCCTTTTTCTTTCCGGCACGCGTACGTGTCGTCGATCAGCTGCTTATCCAGTATTGGATTGATTTGTCTGTAAATTGCGTGTTGTGTTACTCGATCTTTGAACTGCAAAGACATTATTAAACGTTTCTTTGGCTCATACACATAAAATCTTCTGTATGCTCCGACTTCGTAAGTTTTCCAAATCAACTCGTTTTGTAACTCGATCAGATTTTCTTCTAATTTGTCCGTATAAAGCATTATATCTTCTCTGTATCTCTTTCCTTTTATTGCGTCTTTGTACGCATAATACAGATTTTCAAAATCATAGATTTCTGAAAAGATGTTCTTAATTCTTTTCATCCATTCCCCTTTTGTGTATTTATTTCGCCGTGCAAATCCCTTTCCCCCAGGAACGTAACATATCTATCCGTCAAGGCTTTCAACTCTTGTTTACTAACTGTTTTCACGGCAATTTAATCTTTTTCTTTTGTATTTTTATTAAATACTAAGAATGGAAGATAGCCCCTTAAACCTAAGTGTACTGTACTGATTTCCGTAAAAATCAATCTTCTGACATTCATTAGGGCGAAGCGGACCGGAAGCCTATGTTGTTGTTGCTATTCGTGCGCGTGTTGTTCAGATTCAGCGACGCAACGCCACCGTTGCTGGTGTTGTTGAAGCTCGAACCACGATACGGCAACCGTTGAAATGACTATCTCCCAATATGTTTTTATTTACTCTTTGTATTTATATATTTCTCATAACCGCCTATCATTTTTCCTATCTCTGCGAGGTGTTTTGATAAGTTTTCGTATTTCTTCATTGGCAGACACGGTGCTTGTTTCGGATGTAGTCTGTTATCTGCCGCCAATCTTATTAAATGTCTTAATACGTCTACCTCTGTATCAAGATCTCCTAACGTTGTTTTCTTGTAATGTTTGTTCTCTAACATCACAACCAGGCGCAAGATTTTATACATCGTTTTTCTTATGTCTTGTGCTAATGCGTACTTTTCAGATCTCGGAAACTGATCCAAACACGGACTTGCATATATAATCATTTCATAAATTTTATTCTTCATTTTGAAATCGTTCATTTTCGCATTATCTTTTATACCATTAAGTTCTTGCACGTTGTCTCCCTCTTATTTCTTATATTTTTTATTGGGCTGCTGCCGCAGCCCTAACAGTTTATCCGTGTCCAGTTTACAGTTTCGCATAAGCGGACCGGAAGCCTATGCTGTTGCGGCCATCCGTGCGCGTGTCGTTCAGATTCAGCGACGCACCGCCACCGTAGCTGGCGCTGACGAAGCTCGAACCACGAGACGGCAACCGTTCTCCCTCTGTATTTAAATACTCTCTATGTCCAGGTGTTGACCAAACGCTGGCACTATCTTTAATTACTCCTGCGGCAATTGCAAGTTGTGGAATCTGTACCCCGCTCGCTGCTGCCAGGTCGTTAAATGCAATATTGTTACTTGTCGCAGAATCTGTTTTAGTATCAATTACGATCTTTTCGCTTACTACGTTATAGTGCAGTGTTCCTTCTGTTCCTGGTTCTACTACGCTGCCGTCTGGTTTAATTGCTTTCCACTCGGTACTATTTGCGCTCATGTTGCAATCTAATTTGATAGCGTTTCCCGTTGGAATGATCTGAATTTCTCCATTAACGACACGCATACCAGATACCCATTCCCAAACGTTGCCGCAAAGATCAGCAATTCCCGAAGTATCATAATCTGTATACCATGTTTTCGGTCCTGTTCCTGTTGCGGTTCTTCCGCCTTTATGATCGCCGTCGATATATGTATTCACACCTCTTTCATATCCTGCTTCGTATGATTTATCCCAGCTTGTGTTTCCTCTAGGAATACAATTATTTTTCTGTGCTAACAGATTTAAGCATGCAAAAACTCCGTTTTGGTTCAAATGCCAGCCCTTCCCCTTCTTCCTGCACGCTGCTAGTGCCTGGTCGAAGTTGATCCATGTTTTTGGATCTTTTGCCGGAAGTGAATATGCGCGATCATTCATGACGATGTTTTGGTATTTACTTACCCATATTTGATCTAATTCTACGCCGTCCACGATCCACCACGGCAATACGTCCTGCGTTCCGCCTGTGATAAGGTCTGCATATGTCATTTTAGGCACTGCTACCATGATAGACGGCTTTTCTACGTCGTCATAAATTACCTTGTTCGATGCTCCAAAGCTTGCCACCGCTAAGTCTAAGTCGTCAAAGTTTCCCATTGTTTATACCTCCACTTTCCATAAATATAATGTGCATCTGTTGATATCAAATTCTTCTGGTACTCTTGTCGCCTGGATTTCTCCATTTTCTTTTTCTTTCCCGTCTACAATGTCGTATTGTCTTTCCGGGATCTCGATCTGCGCTACATACTCTTTTGCTGCTCCGCCTGTTCCAATAACAAGTCCTTCGTCTTTATCTTTGCAAATATCTAGCATTACCGGATAATCTCTTTCTTTTGCTGCAAGGTTGATCGTTAGTTCATCGTCTCCGAATGTGATCTTGTTTTTATTTACCTCGTAACTGATATGTTCTCCTTCTGTCTTTTCTACTACCTTAATAGACATACATTTTTCTCCTTCCCTGGTTCATTGCTTCGTTTGTTCTCGCTGCGATCACTTCCGCTGCTTCTCTTTGCTCCGGCGTCCCTTTCCCTTGTACGCCAAACGACTTCAAGATTTCTCTTTCCTGTCGTTTTGTTTCTTCGCTTTTCATTTAATAAAAACCACCTTTCACATAGATTTTTAAACTTACATTTTTGGCACTTCCTGTATATGCCACTTTAAAACCATTTAACAATTTTTCTGTTACTTCAATTTCTCCCGTAAATCCATTTTTTGCTGCGATTTCGCAAGAAACTGTATAATTTGTATGATTTCTTTTTGTTGTTAACGGTACAGTTTTTACCGAATTATTGAACGGATAATCCTGTGTATTTGTAAGATCTACATTAATCACTTCCCCTGCCAGATCTTCTTCCGTCTGCCTGGCGTGTATGATTGCCGTCATTGCTAGGGCTGCCATTTCCGTTGCGTTTATGATCCCATCTTCCATTTTGTTAAAATTTGCTGCGTTCTGTGGCGTTCCCTGTTGGATCACACTTCCAGGTACGGGGGTATGTGTTACGCTCCCGTCGTCGTTTTGCGTTTCCCTGTACCTGTCTTCGTACTCTGTAACATGATCCTGCCACATTGTCCAATTCCTCATGTTTAAACCTCCATTTCTTCAAATCCGAACACAAAACGGTATAAAGCGCCTTCTTGCGCTCCGGATAGTTTAATGCTTTCGCTTTTCTCTGCCCATAATTGATTATCCGTGTTATACAATCTAACTTTCTGTATAGTCACTGCGCTACTGTTTCCTGGCGTGATTTGTAAATAGATCGCTACGCGTCCGTCTTCCAGTCTTTCCCGTCTATGGATTACCAACTTGCTTTCTGTGCCGTTTATCGTCACTTTTGCGTATGCAATCGTCCGATCTATAAAAGATTTAAAATCTTCGATTGCTTGTTCTGTCAACATACCTTTCTACCTCCTATAGTTTTTTATTGCTTCCACACATTTTTGTGTTATAGCTGTAATTTTCTACGCTTGTTTTTGCCGCCATTTCCTTTTCTCTTTCTCTTCCAATTCTATTTCTTTCCGGTTCTGTTCCTGTTGTCGTTTTTCCCGTCGTTGGCGTTTTAAACTTCGTTTTTTCTATCTCTGTTTTTACTCGCACTTTTTCGTTTTGATTTTTAAAAATTAAATTCCTTTGTGGGTGTGTTCCGGTTTTTGTTCTTCCTGTCCCTGGTACTTTGTATTTAACTTTATTTTTTTCTATTGTTATCCTTGTTGTTTCTTCTGTGTTTTTAAAAATTATGTTTCGCTGCGGATAAGTCCCGGCTTGTCTGCTTTTGTACTTATAATTTGCTCTACTTGTTTTTACTGTATATTTTGCCTTTATTTCTTTTCCTTTTATGTTTCGCTGCGGTTTTGTTCCTGTGATCGTCTTTCCTGTTAATGGTATACGATAAATATACCACCCCGTTTCTGTTGTGATTAACATTGTAGCGTGTGCCTGGTATGTCACGCTGTCCAAATGTGCTGATAATCGTTTATATATATTTACAGTGTTAACGATTTCTTCATAGTTCGCTTGTACCTTGCTCTCTGTTGTGTCGCATATGATCCGGAAACAATACGGATTCCCGCCGTATTCGAACCATTCTTCGATACAGCTTGCCGGATGTACTGCCCTTAGTGCTTTTTCGACTGCATATTTTGTTCCCATCTTCTTATGTACTGTAACACTGCTTTTTATAACTTCTCTTTTTGCTTCTACCGGGTATGTTTCGTCATACCAATCTACATGCATATCGTATGCTAGTATGTCAAGAATTTCGCCTGGCAATTTGTCAATATTGGCATAGATCAGAACTTTATCAATCGAATTACTTATCTCTAGTAATTTTTCTGTTGCCACCTCCGCAATCGCCATCATGCTTTCATCTTTTTGTAAAACGTTCGGGAAAATTTTTGAAAAATCTGTATCATAAATCTTATTACTCATCTTCTATTCCCCTGTTCGTTATGCTTTTTTCTTTTAATGCTGCTATGTGTGTATCTTCAACGCTTTTAAAAACCGGTTTTCTCAGATCTACCCTTTTTGCTCCTGCTGCCATTACAAGCGATATCAGTTTCGACGGATTTATGTCGCGTCCCATTTTTTCGCTTTGCCATGCTATGTACTCTTCGATTGCTGCTTCTACATCGTTTTCTATAATTTTTGCACTTGCACTACTGTTTTTTGTAATGTAATAATCAAGATCTATACTGTATTCATCTTTTTCTGGTTCTGATACTGTTACATAGTCTGTCATTGGTCTAATATCAGCTGCACTTAATGCGTCTTTTACTTTTTTCAATATTGTTTCTGTGGCTTCTTCTCCGCCTTTTAAAAGAACTCTTACGTCAACAACGCCCGGTTGTTTACTCGCTGCCTTAACATCTGTTATTGCACTAGATACACTTTTTGCATGGTATTTGTAAGAGTTCTCCGGTCCTGCTGTCGTTATACTTTCGGTGCTTTCCCGCATCCTCTCATAAAAGTCTGCATCGCTTTCTTCTCCTGCACCTCCGGCGCTTGTTGTTATATTTTCAATTTTTTGATAATAATCATAAACGTCAACTATTTCTTTAACCTGTCCCGGTTGGTATCCATTCCCTTCTTCTCCGGCTGTCTTGCATACTGCCACAACGTCTCCGTACATTTCGCCCGGTTTTATTTCCAACATTTCTTTTGTTGCGAACATGATATCGCCGTCTGCTGTGATCCTTGTCCCTTCTGGAATATATACGCTGCTTTTCTGCACTTTTGAAATATAACATCTGAATGTTGCTTCCGCGGCTGTTGGCGGTAGTCGTTGCGTATCATTGAATATTTCGCCCAGGCTGTCCAATTTTTCTCCTTTTGCGTAGCGTGATACATTCATTTTCGCAGTCTCGTTAATTTTTACGTTCTGTTGTACAAGAATTGATGCAAGCCATGCAATTAATAATTTTTCCGGCGATGCTGGCTGTAGTACATAACCGCTTGTATTTTCATAGCTTGTTATTAAATCCGTCAGCATTTTTTCCGGATCTGTTTCTACAAAATCAACGTCTGGATAACTTCTCTCACTCATCGTCTTCCTCCTCGTCTGCGTCTTCTTCGTCGTTTACTGTGTATTCTACGCCAATTTCTAAAGCGCCATTTTCTTGATCTTCGTAAAAATTTACGTCTTTTAGCGTCGCCCTTGGTTCGTACTTTTCAATCTGGTCGTATACCTCGTCTACAATGTCGTTTTCATCGCCTGTTAGTGGTCTGCCGTAGTGTGTTGTACTCATTCCAAAACCGCGCATGAATGGCACTGAATTTTGAAACGTATTTAATATGATCCCGATACATTGCTCGATTTCTTCTTCTTCCGTTTCCGGATCGAGGTCAATTTCTTCCAAGTCGATATCGCTTGCCAATGTTTCCATATTCCAGCACCTCCTATCATGGTTTTTCCTGCATTGTTATTTTTACATCAGCTACCCATAGCTGCCCTTTTTTGTTGTAGTAATCACAATCCCTTGTTATACCTGTTATTACCCATTTATTAGATCCGTATTTTTTTCCGCCTATAATTAGTCGGTACGCTTTCGCCTTTCTTGCTAAACTTGTCAATTTGTTCATTTCCGTTAGCGGGTTAACCCCAGCAAATACAGAAAAACGCATTGTAAACGTGATCTTATCTGGATCAATTCCTTTATATTTAACCTTCGATACTTTCTTTTTCCTTTCCTTGCTTTCGTATCGAATGGATGTAGTCCAATTCAAATCGGAAAATGTCTTTTGTTTCGATGCCGTTACCGTAAACGTTAACGATCCCCATTTTCCTATGCTTGTTCTTGTATTCTTTTTTTTCGTTGTTTTTTTCTTCTTGCTGCTCTTTTTTCTTGTTTTCTTTTTTGTTGTCTTCTTCGTCGCCATTTTTACAACCTCCCAATTATGTATCCGTCTCCGTCTCCATCCGGTGGGCAGATACAAAGAACCGCATCGTTAATCTCTGGCATCCACTTTTCTTCCTGGTAAATTACTTTTAATTCTGCAGAAAGCATTCCACCATATAGCATATATTTAACTCGTGCTGTTTGTTCGGCTTCGTTTACCGTGTGTACAACCCCGATTCTTATACATTTCTTTATCTCGTCAACCATTGTTTCCCTCCGCGACTTTTTCAAAAAAAATCCTTGTTGTATATGTTCCGGTTCTCATTGTGTGGATCGCCTTTTTTACAAGATAATTCCCGTCATGTTCTCCGAACCCGTTTATTTTTATAACAGTTCCGGTCGTGATCTCTTTATCTCCATCTATTGTCATTTTTCCGCAATACTCTTTCCCGTTTTTTTCTCTAATTGCATAGATTGCTGTCAGTCTTGCTTCTTCCGTACTAGACACTTTTCTTGTTACGTCTAGCATCTTTCCTTCACTTTCTTTTTTGTATATGTATTCGATCTTTTCTTTTGTAATCGGATCTAAATACGTTACTCTACATTTTTTATAATTTGTGTCATTTTTTTGTTTTTTCAGCTCGATTCCTTGAATATTTGCATCCCCATTGCTGTACATTCTTTTTTCTTCTTTTTCTGCGTACTCGTATGGGTTATATATCACGATCGTATTAGCTGTAAATTTCAAAAATAGCCCTGTCGCTCTGCATAGTTCAGATAAAAACAAAATGTCAGATTTTTCAATTTGTTCTTTCCTTTTAAAAATCGGATTTAATTCCGTAGCATACAAAAAATTTAGCCCATTTTGCTTTGCGATCTGTTGTCCTAATTCCTTTAAATTAATTCTTTCCCAGGCTTTGCTTTTTTTGTTTTGCCTTGCGGTAGAACCTGGCGGCACTGCTGCCGCCTTAATAACATAAAGTCCGGTTATATCATCCCTTTTTATGCAATCAATGTTAAATATTCCGCATTTCATCTCTACCGCTTTACTAATCTCGTGCCAATCATTATCGGTTATTGTGTATTCAATCGTTTCTTTTCCGTACCATTCCGCCGGATTATATGTGACTATTTGCAGATCATCAGCGTGATACTCGTCGTTATCCGTGTACTCAATTACGGCAATGTCATTCGTTAGCTTTTCATCCGCTTCCGTCCCATCTATAACTAATTTTGCTGTATCACTCATTCAATAGCCCTCTTTTCCACGGTGGTACGTCCTCGATTTCTTCTGCTTCAATTTCTGGAATTACTAACGTGATTCCTGCGGGGAATATGTAGTAATCCATGTACTCCAAATTCGCTTTTATAAGTTTGTCCATATAAAAAGAAGAACCCATCTGTTCATACGCTATTTTGTCCCACATATCGCCGGATATTGTTGTGTATTCATCATTCATAACGGGTTCTCCTTTCGTCATCATCGTCAGCATCTAACTTTTCGTCAATCTGCTGCATTATGCTTTCATTGTTTGCTTTTAGTTTTTCGTCGATGTCTCCCGGTTCGTTTCCGTTTACCTCGACATTGTTTGTTATATTTATTGTTACGTTTTTGTTCGTTCCGTTTCCACTTCCTGCTACTGCTGGCGGATTGGATTGTACGCTTGCCGTTTGTTTCTGTACTTCTGCGGCTTTTTGTGCGGCTCTCTGTGCTGCAAATAGGTTTTCTGTCTGCGCTGCTGTGTAGACAGATCTATGCGGTGCATTGGTTACAAGTTCCGGTCCGTTCTCTCCAGCAATGAATGTATCTTCTGTGTCACTTGTACCTCTTGCGTGTTTTTTAACTTTTCCGCCACCACTGCTCTTTTTGCTGCTTCCGCCACCGCCTAAAACTTTACCGACAAAGTTTTTTGCACTCTGCGCAGCGCTTCCGATCTTTCCGATCATTCCGGTTACGCCGCTTATTAAGCCTTTGATCGTTTCGATCGCTCCACGGGCTATACTGGTTATAGCTTGCCAAACTCCTTTGAAAGCTGTCTGTATCCCTCGCCATGCTGCACCCCATTGTCCAGTAAATACGCCGCGTACAAATTGAATAATTCCTTGTAGCACTGTTTGTATTCCTTGGATCACACCACGTATCGCACTAACAATGCTTGTCAAGATTGGAAGTATCGCTTGTATCGCTGCACCGATTCCGGAAACAAGCGCTGCAAGAATTGGTTGTGCAACTGTCCAAATTGTCTGCAAACCTACTTGAATTACTGGAAGTATTGCCGCTATGATCGTCGTAATCGTTGGCAAAATTGTTTGTATTAACGTTGCTATTGTTGGTAGCATTGTTATTGCTATGAAATTAAATATTTCTTGCAAAATCGGCAGTACATATGTTTGCAAAAATACCGCTATCTCGCTGATCGTTGGCATGATCGCTGCTATAAATCCAGCAACAACCCCAATCATAGAAGCCATAAATGTTGCAATGCTTTGTATGATTGCAAAAATTGACGGCGCGGCAGCTTCTAAAAATCCGGCGATTGCATCTGTTACTGCTCCGAACACATCCATGATCTGGCTTATAGATTGAATAAATACGTCAAATTGCTTTGCTCCTGCATCTCCAAATAAACTTTGGATCGCTGTTCTTGCTTTATCCACTCCGCCGGATAGCGCTGTGCTTATAACGTTTCCTATTCCGGATATTGCAGAAATCATGGTATCAAAAACTTTTAGCGCTTCATCTCCAAACGTGGATTGAATGAAGTTTCTAATATCCTGTAAATGATTTTTCAGCAATTTAAATACAGCAATCAGCGTCGTAACTACTCCGACGATCGGTAATACTTTTCCAACGATCCCGCCAATTGGTCCGGCTAAATTTGCTAACGGTGCTAGAATCGTTTTAAAAACGTTTCCCAACGGTGCTGCAAGTGTCGCAATCTTTCCAAAGCCGCCACTTAACTTGCTTGCAATTACTGTTATGATCGCGTTGTTGCCTAACGCTGTTCCTATCATTCCAGCCAAACCGCCGATTTTTCCGGCTAACCCCTGGAATACTGTTGTTAATATTCCAATCGTTCCCGTTCCAATGCTTGTAACTGCACTTCTTAAAACGTTCCCGATCGCTCCAATACCGCCCAGCATTTTACCACGTGCGGTGCTTAACAATCCTGTAATTTTTGTGACAATAAAATTATCTGCAAAGATTGATCCGGCTGCTTCTTTCAGTCCTCCGAAGCTTCCTTTTACCTGTGTTAGATAGGTTTTTAATGATGATCCGGCGCCCTTTAGTCTTTCGCCTACTCCTGCGATCTTTGTTCCAAATCCTACAGATTCAACTGCCGTTTCTGCGGTTTTGAATTTTAGAAGTTCCATCAACTTTTTAAAATCTAAAATTGTGCTTTTTGCTTCTAAAATTCCCAGTTTTGCAATAAGGGAAGCAACTTTCAAACCGCCTAATACAGCAACTGCTTTTCCGATGCTTTGAATCGCTCCTGGGTTAGCTGCTGCAAAATCCGTTAAGGCGTTCGCCATAACTGCGATTTTTTCTGCTGCATCTCCTACGACTGGTAAAAAGGCTTGTCCTAACGTTGTAGACAGCGCTTGTATGCTGTTCTTTGCAAGCTGTAACTTGTTTTCGTTTGTGTCGGCTCTGGCTGCGTATTCTGCTTCCATGCTTCCCGCATACTGCGAAGCGTCTCCGACTTTTTTAAATTCTTCCCGTAAATATGGTAAATTTGTTAAAAGTGGGGCGATCGCTGCGACCGCTTCTTCTCCGAAGTAGTTCTTTAACGCTGCTGCCTGTTCTGCTTTTGGAAGCTTTTTAACCGCTTCCAGGAATTGCAAAATAGCTCCTTGCGCATCCGTCTGCATATGTTTTGCAAGATCGGTTGCGCTTAAACCTAATTTGTTTAATACGCCTGTTTGTCGTTTTGTCGCAGCACTTCCGGCTGTCATAACAGTCATGACTTTTTTAATTCCCGTCGCTGCTACGTCTTCATTGACTCCAACTGATACCAGGGTTGCTCCTAAGGCTGCGATCTCTCCGGATGCAAGCCCTGCAACTTCTCCAAGTGGTCCGATTTTTGTAACAATCGAGGATATTTGGCTTGCATTTGCCGCCGAAGTATTACTCAAATAGTTGATCTGATCCGACAACGTAATGACTTCTTTTTGCGACATTTTGAAAGACGTTCGCCATTTTGCCATCCAATCCCCGGCTTGTTCTGCGGATATGTCAAACGCAATTCCCATTTTGGCTGCGCCCTCTGTGAATTCCGTTAACTCTTTGTTGTTCGTTGCAACGTTGCTTTGTCCCGCTGCTGCCATAATCTCGGATATTTCTTTCGCGGTCATTGGAATTTTACCAGATAGGCTTAGAATCCTTTTTTCCAGATCAGTATATTGTTTTGTCGTCGCTCCGGTATCATCTTTCAGCCAATCAACAACTTTTGCAACTTCTGCCATATTGCTTTCGAAGCTCATTGCCGATTTTACCGGACCGGCATATACGGCGGCAGCTATCGCCCCTAGCGTTCCTGTTGTCCTTAATAGTTCGCCTTTCGTGCTTGCTATTGTATCTTTAACCTTCTGCTGTTGTTCGTTGATCTGTCCGATTCTTTCCTGCGACGTTCTTAGCTTGTCATATGTACTTTGTAAACGTTCGTTTTCTTTCGTTAGATTCCCAGTGTTAACGCCTGCTTTTTCAAGCTCCTGTCCTAACGTATTTAATTTCTGTTCTTGTTGTTCTATCTTGGCAGTGGTCTGTTGTATCTGTTGCTTGTTTCTTCCTAATTTGTCGGTATTCTTTTCCAGTTCTCTTTGTTCTGCAGCTAACTGTGCTGTTAGCTGTCCCGTAGAGTCTCCAGTTTCCTGGATCTTCGCTTGCAACGTCGCCATATTATTTCTGTTCGTTTGTATTTTTTGATTTAAACGCTCTTTTTCCTGGCTTAATCGGCTTAATTTTTCTTTTTGCTGATCTATTGCTTTACTGTTTTTTGTGTAACCGTCAATCTTAGATTGTAAGGAATTCACGCCGTTAATACTGTTTTGTAGCTTTTTCTGTGTCTCAATCGCTTTTTTAAATGTTCCGTTAAAATTTGGCGCTAATTGAGCTGCTAATTTAAACAGTAATTCATATTGTTTCTGCGCCCCTGCCAAGCTTTCCACCTCCTACCTTTTCTTCTTTTTCATTTCTTCCAGTTCTTCGTTTATGTTTTCGTTTAGGCTTTCTATCCACCTGTACAAAGACATGATCGGAAGATCTAAAAAAAATGTAATTGGAGTGTGCGAAGCTTTCGCAATTTTTAAAATTTGTCTACGCAAATAATTTGCCGGGTTTTCTATTTTTAATAGCCCGCATTTACTAAAAAATCACGCGCTTTGTTTTTAATTTTCATGTAATCTCTTACCGGTAAATTTCTAATGTCATAATGTGATACGTTTGCCGCTCTCGCTGCTAACATTCCCTGGAATAAAGAAGATACTTCCGGGCTGATAATATACTTGCTTTGTGCCGTTAATTCTTCTTCGATCGCTTCGATGTCGTTTCCTGTTAAATTGTTAAAATAAAATGTTAACGTTTTATATTTTTTATCTCCGAGTGTCTGCTCCTCTGAAAAATGATGTGTGTAGTTTCCTGGTGTTTCTACAACTTCGACTACATCCTTTTCATTTTCGTCTGTCTCTACAACTACTTTTGTATTGTTTTTTGTTTCGCTCATTTCTATTTCCCTCCGCTTTGTTTGTGTTTATCGCTGGCGGTTTCCCGCCAGCTTGTTACTTTTTTATTTGCCTAACGCCTTTCTGACATCTGCAAGATAATCTTTGCCGTTTATAAGGCATTTGTAATTTAATGGATCGATTTCTGTAACCTTCTCATTATTGATATATGTTGCCAGATATGTTGTCGAATAATCTCCGTTTACATCTGCTTCCGATGCTGCCGACACTTTACCCATAGCCGTTTTTTTCGGTTTCACTTTTAAAACATGTCTCACTGGTACAATTCCAACATCTCCAGTTCCGGAATCTGTCTGCTGCTGTGCTACTCGTAATTCAATATTATGAATTCTTGGTTCAAGTAGTTTTACAGTCGCTTTTGTGTATGTTCTAAAATTTAACGTTGTAGTCATTGCCGCCGTATGCCCGGCGATAATCTCATCAATTTCTCCAGCAATCCCGCTTCCAGAAATTGTTTCACTCATATATTCAACGTCCGGAAGTGTTGCTTCTGTCATTCCCAAAAACTCTGTTGCGTCTTCATACGCTGCAAAGTTTACAACAAGTGTATCAATCTTACTCATTCTCTTTTCTACCTCCTGCCTACGCTTCTAATGCTGCGCTTAAATAAGACACGTCATATTCAAGCGTGAATTCCATTTCCTGTAATGGGCTTGGTGGTGTCAAATAAATATGAAATTTTGCTTTTCCTGCCATTAACGCGGTCAATGAATTTTCATCTTCTCTAAATTCCACTCTTCCACCTAAAATCTTTTCTTCTGTTGTCAAACCGTTCAGCCAATCGTTTACACCCTGTAAGATCGCATCGATTAACCTTCTTGTCATTCTGCGATCTAGCGAATTCCAGTACGTTAACGTTACTGTTTTAGCTACCCATTTAAACATTCTTGAAATGCAATAAAAATAATCTACTGGATCGCTACTCTGTGGAAATGCTGCGGTATAATTTCCCCAGCTTACAAAACCGTTATAAAAATTAATTGCTGTAATAACTCCGTTGTCATTTAAATAATTCGCCTGTTGTAGATCGAGTAAAACTTCTTCTCCGGATGCTAATACTGCGCTATCTGCCTGTAACGGTTTATTTGAAGCTGATTCGCAAGGCGAACCGTCCCCGTAATCTTCGTCGGTATCTACTGCTGAAATCAACGCCGCGAGCTGTGTGCTGTGGTTGAAAATTCGATCTCCTAGTTTTAATTTAGGGAAGCAAACCAATTCGTTTGGTTTTGTTAAATTCTTCTTTTTCTTCCACTCCGGCACATTTGCGTAATATGTCGCTCCGCTTGCTGTTGTGTCCACGTCAATAATTGCGTTAGCGTCAAAAACTCCGTTGATATTCTCTGCCTTTGCTGCCATGATCGCGGCAACTTCTGGATCATGTGTCCAATTTGGACACAAAATCAGATCTGGAACGATCGTGAATTTTGGAAATACGGAATCGATCAGCTCAAATCCTGTTGCTTTGTGTGTCGATGTATCCAGCCCTCCGATAATATCTTTTTTTGTTACCTTGCTAGGATCTACCTCTGTATGTTTTACAGATACTTTTCCCGTTGTATCTGCCAGGAATTCAATCACGCACCCTTCTTCTGTGTAGAATGTATCGTAATCTTCCCCCTTTGTTTTTCCTGTAATCTCGATCGAATCTTTAATCGTTTCGATTGGCAGAACAATCTGGTTATCTGTTACATTTTCTTCTGTTGTCTTTGCTTCTCCTTTGTGTTTTGCCGGATCTAATACGTTAACTACAACGATTGGGGAAATTTCATACAACTGAAAAGCTGTGTAAATTTCTTCACATAAGCTATATTTTTCCCAGTCGTCGCTATACCCTAACTGTTCGGCTGCTTCGCTATAATTCTGCAGCATGATTGGTTCGTTTACTTTCCCGTTTACTGTATGTACCGGGGCAGTCCCTACAACAAAGTGAATCCCTGTTTCTACCTCAGTCGGGGTCGAAACGCTTGTCGCTACTTTATTCGTATGAATTCCGTGTGTGATTGCCATTCGTTCTATTCCTCCTTATCCGCTGTAGATGCAATGTCGTTGTAATATTTGTTATAAATATTTCCCGCTGTTTTTACTTTCTGTTTTTTCTCTGCCAGATCTGTAACTTCTACAATCATTTTTTCAACCAGTGGATTTTCTTCTAAAACTTCTCTAATCTCGTTTTTAATCGCTTCTTCTGTTCCTAAAAAAATTTGATTACATTTTAATTTTCCGCCTGGTAGCGTTGGACCGATATAGACAAGTTGTTTTTCTTCCTGTTCCTGGATTTGCTTCGCCTGCTGTTTCTTATTTTCCTCTGCCATTTTTACCTCCTACTTCTTCTTTTTCTTCTTTTTCGTTGTTTTCTTTTTCTTCTTTGTAGTTACTTTTTTCTTTTTTGTCGTCGTGTTTAATACACTGTTCACGCTGCTTAAATAATCTGTTCCGTTTATCTTGCAAATACAATTAAACGGATCAATTTCTGTTACTTTTTCATTGTTGATATATAACGCATAGTATGTCACAGCATACTCTCCGCTCACGTCTGCCTTTGTTGCGCTTTCTATTTTGCCCAGGGATAACTTCTTCGGTTTTACTTTTAAAATGTGTTTTACAGCTGCTACGCTATTATTTCCGTTTGTGTCAATTTGTTGTTGCGCTACTCGTAAATCAATGTTATGAATACGTGGTTGCAAAAGCTTCACTGCTGCCTCTGTAATTGTTCTAAAGTTAAACGTTACAGTCATTGCCGACATGCGTCCGATCATAATTTCTTCAACCTCGCCAATGATTCCTGCGCCCGTTATTTTCTCGGTCGAAAATGACAGATCCGGCATTTTTACACCTGTCATTCCTATGTATTCCGTTCCACCTTCATATACTGCATAGTCGATCGTTGTTGTGTCTCTTTTTTTTGTTTTTAATTGTATTGTTGCGCTTTCTTTGACTACTGTATTTTTTACCGGCGTAGTTGTCTTTTTTGTCGTAGTCTTTTTCTTTTTAACAACTTTTTTCTTTGGTTTTTTTGTCGCTTTTTTGACTTTTTTCGGATTCTTTTTTACCGTATATTTCTTTTTCTTCTTTGCCATCGTGCCGCCTTACTGCCAATACTGTTCAACTTCTCGTTTGATCGTTGGCATACTCCAATTTGTAACCATTTCCCCGATATAATACGGGTACGGGCTATCTGGATAAATAATATACTCTAATGGCTTTTGTAGCGTAAATTTTCCACCGATGATTCCGACTTTTTCCAGCTCGCTACGAACTCTTAAGATCAGATTAAGCACATCATACGATCCTTGTCCGCCGTCTTCTGAATACGTCGCAAATACCATCCGTATTTTACACATACTTTTTTCCGGCTCGTCTTTTTCTTTGTCGTCTGATCCGTTTAAAACTTGCAACAAAATATAAGGGATCTTCTGTGTTTTATCCTTTTCTCTCGGCAACTGCATTTTATAAATGTATGCCGCTCGTTCTTTATCGTCTTCTTCTCCTGGTGCTGTACGCACTTGTAAGATAATGTCTTTTGTTTTTTCTTTTACAAATTCTTCGAGACATTCCAGCAATACAATCGGTGTCATATTTATCCTCCATATCCGTTTAACAATCTGTCAATCTCATGCTCTATTCGCTTATTCACTGTTTCTTGTGCGTCTTTTTCTACGTCTTTTATAACCTTGTCGTTTCCGATCATCTGCGCCGCAGATAATCCCATCAATTCTTCGATTGGAAACCGTTTTGACGTTTCTCGTTCAAATACTCCGGTGTGTCCGCTTTGCATATCTGCAATAAAGGCATGTTCAAACGCTGTCCCGCTGCCTTTCATCACACTAGCTTTTACAAGTGTGCGCTGTTTTGGCACTGTCGGCGTTACCTTAAATTTGTATAACGGTATCTTTGCACCGGAAAAACTTACATATCCTGCAAGATCTCCGGCGCTTGTTGTTTTTACAGACATTTTTGTAGCTGCGTTTAGCGCTCCGGATTGTACTGTATATACTTTCCTTGCATATTTGAAAGCACCTGTTTTAACCTTGGATAGTCCACGGTTGATTGCATTCGATAACGCCTTTTGCGCTCCTTTTGGCACTCCGGACAGTATCGCATTTACCTTTTCTACAGTTTCATTTGTTATCTGTATCATTCTTCATACCTCATAAGATTTAAGATTATTTCTCCATCTTCGTAATGACTTTTCACAATCTCATACCTTACCCATCCAGTTTCTTTTGTTCCAATTTCTATATCGCTTCCTTTTTCTGGTATTTCTCCCATTTCTTCAAGTGATACATACAAGATTGAATCAATTTCATTAATTCCTTGCGCCGGATCGTTTTTCTGTCTTGCAATCTCTTCTGCGCTTTCTAAGATTGCGGCAACTACTTTTCTGCTACCCTGGTATGTAATTTCAATTTTTTCTGCCATTTCTTTTGTGTTGTGAAATATCTTCATGTCATTTAACAACTGGCTTTTAAAATCCATACGTTACCGCCTTTTCTATACAACTTCTCCAACATACCAGCTATCAATCTCGTGTGGAACTGGAAGTGGTGCAGATGATAAATTAAGGAATCTTCGAACCGGTCGGCGTTCTACATATGTATCCGGTACATATTTCGCAGCTATAGTTCTAAAATCTTTTGTCTTATCGTCCACCAATGTAATAGCTCCATAATACATAGAGTAGTTGGCTGTTGTGCTTAATAAGCCAACCGCATTATCTGGCACAAGTGGTTTTGTCGTTGGAGTTGTGGGATCTGTCCAATCATCAAGATACCATTCGTTATATGTATAGATGTCCAGTCCTAGTTCGTGAATTGATCCAATATATGTCGCTCCATTTGGTAATTCTCTCGGCTGAATAACTGCTAAATTGTAGTTTCTTATATCTAGCACTTCTTTAACCTTTGGATGGTTGATAAATGCGTCTTTTGCATCACTTCCCATAATCGCCACATTACAATTCACAAAACCTTTTTTCTGTACTTCTTTTCTCCAGTTTTCAATATCTTTCAATGGATTTGAATGCTCCTGGTCTGTCCATTTTTTCTGTCCTGCCAGTTTTTCCGTGTTTTCAAATCCAAAATCAAGCTGTTCGTTCACTCCGTCGCCGATCAGCTCAATTTTTCCAGTAAATAACGCTTGCGCGCACATCAGCTCTTCACGTCGCACGATCTGTCCTTCCAGCATAACAAAATCTTTTGCCATTTTTTGAACCGCTCGCTGCTCTGGTGTGATTTTTGATTCCAGACTTTCTCCTGGAAGTCGTTTTAAAATATCGTCTACGGTTGTAATTACTTCCGGCGCTACAAGTGGCGGTTTATATGATTTGGTTTCATATCCCGTATTAGGTACAATTTTCCCGCCAACTAATCGGCTCACGATTGGCGCTACTTTTCTATTACCTTTCACGTAATCTACATCCACTTTTTCTGTTGTAAAAATTTCTTCATTTCTAAAAAATGTGTCTCTTAAAAATGTTCTTTCCTGCGGTAATCTTTCCACAAGTCGCCCCATCGTTCGGGGATTATAAATACTAATTTCGTTTGGCATTGTCTCCTCCTGTTATCTATTTAAGAAAAATTGATAATTTTCTTAAAGCTTCTTTTGCTACTTCTGCATCTACTCCAGCCGGAATATTGATCGCATCTTTGAAAAACTCCCCTGTCTGATAGTAAACAATTACTTCATCCGCTTCCGCTTCTTCTGCTGTAATTCCAATTACATTACTTACTGTTTCATTTGTTAATGCTTCAAGCTTCCCGTCGCTTCCTTTTGCTACTAGCGTATACGCCGGCAATGCTGTTTTTGCTGTTCCACTTTCCTTTACGATCGGAAAAACTCCAGCAAGAACGTTTGTCATTGTACATTCTCTTTTCTCAATCGCTGCTTCTCTCATGCTTTGCTCCTTTTCCATTTGCTAATTTCTGCAATTCTTCTTTGTGCTATCTTGTAGTAATTTGTATCCATTTCAATTCCGATAAAACTTCTATTCGCTTTAATCGCTGCTACGCCAGTGCTTCCGCTACCCATACAGTTATCCATAATCACTTCTTTTTCTTTTGTATATGTTTTTATTAAATATTCAAGTAAATTAACTGGTTTCTGCGTTGGATGCTCTCGCTTTGTCTCTGTATTGAATTTAATTAGCTGTTTCGGATAATTTGTAAACTGCTGGATACTCTCATTCGCTTTTTCTTTGTAAATTTCTCCGCTTCTGTCTTTGGTGTTTACAATTAATCTATTTACTTTTTGCAATCCCTGTGGATAGTATCGAAAATCTTCTTTTTTCTTTTCGCTGTTGTACATTCTTTTTAGATCTTTATACGGCATTTGAAAAAATCCGGTTGTTTGTAGTTTTATATAATCGTCCTCTTTTGGCATCGAAAACTGTTCGCCTGTTGTAAAATAATGTTTTGCCATTTGTGATCCTAGCAATTCATCCAGTTCTTTTGTTTTCAAATTTGTCAGTTTCCTTTGCTCAATCATATAATTCCTTGTTTTCGAAAACTGTCCTTTATTATTTTTTGTTATCAGCTTTCGAAAAATGTGAATTTCTTCTATGCAACGCATCGGTTGTACCTTGCTAAATACCCCCCCTGTTGCATTATTCTTCTGCCAATACCACGTATGGCTGTAATACTTTCCAAAAGTATTCATAACTGCTGTGCTAAACGGTTGGATTGCAAATAATGCAATGATTCCGTTCGGTTTCACAATCCTTAAATACTGTTCTTTCAACTTTTCCATGTCTAGCAATTGTGTATCCCATTCACACCCTGTCACTTTATAAGGCAGATCGCACAAAACCATATCCACACTCTGGCTTTTTATGCTTTTCATTGCTTTCAAGCAATCTTCGTTAATTAATTCAATTTTCATTTTCAAAACTTCATTTCATCAATGATCGCATCGAATTTGTTTTTAGTTTCTTCTTCTCCGCTTCCGTGCTGCACGTTTTTTACGCCGCTTTCTTTCACGTCTTCTTCTCTTGCCGCCATGTAATTAGCTCCAACCTGTTTCTGTTTGTTAATAATCTTCATGGCTGTTTCTGCTGCTGTGATTGGTTTTTCAAACATTGCATTTTCTACAATGTCTTCAAATCCTGCAATTTCAAGATTTTTAATATCCTTAATCCTTGTTCTTTCTGCTTCTGCAGCTTCGTTTCTGATCTCTGTTACAAGCCCCGGATACTGTTTTTCTAAATCCTGTACTGTTTTAATCTCTGACATTTGCACTCCTTTCTTGTCTTCCGCTTTATTTTGTACTTTTTTCTTTCCTCTGTTCTTTGTTGTGCTTTTATTTTCAAAAACATTTCGTGGGATTGTTTTAAATCCTGTTATGTCGATCGGCACCGAATTGACGATCAACATTGAACCATTTTCAACAATCGTTTCTGCTTCCTCGAATAGTAGCTCATCACAAAAACCTTCTTCTACGGCTTCTTCTCCGGTCCACCATGTTTCTTCCGACATAAGCGCCGAAACTTCTTCCTCGTCCCTTCCTGTTCGTTGTGTGTACGCATTTACAATTGATTGCTTCACAGTTTTTAGCTGTTCCGCCATTTTTTCAAATTGTTCGGCTGTGTACGTGTTCCAAATCGTCATAGATGGATCGTGAATCATAAAGATTCCGTTTTTTGCGATCTGGATTTTATCGCCTGCCATTGCGATAATTGTTGCGGCAGATGCTGCCCAGCCGTCAATTTTTACCGTAATTGTTGCTTTGTGATCTCTTAACCTTGTATAGATCGCGTTAGCTGCTAATACGTCACCGCCCCCGCTGTTGATCCTTACAACAATTTCTTCTACATCTCCCAGGGCGTCCAGTTCCTGGTTGAATTGCTTCGGCGTTACCCTGTCTTCCCACCAAGATTCCGCGCTTGCGATTGTTCCGTACAAGATCAGCTGCGCGGGATCTTCTTCTGTTCCCGGTACAAAATTCCAGAATTTATTCGGTCTTTGTTCCTTTTGCGCTTGTCTCTGTTCCCTTTTTGGCAATTTCCCGAACCTCCTTCATTTTTTCTTCTTCTTTCTTTAACTGTTCTACATTTGCGTAAAAATCCCCGCCTGTCATTTCCATTGTTTCGTTCGCTCTTGTCGAGAACCCGTTTGAAACTCTTTTTTCTGCTGCGTTAACCTCTTTCACTGGATCTAACATTCCTTTTGCTGGTCCGTTCCATTCCGCTTTGCAATAGGCATAATGTATAAGCGGATCTGTAAAAAATCCAGGGGCTGATATTCTTCCTTTTGCTACCGCTTCAGATAACCATTCTTCATAGACCGGCTGACAAAAATCCCTTGCTAACCAGTCGCGATATGTTCGGAACATCTTCCACGCTTCTTCTAACGCTCCGCGGGATGCTGTAAAACTGCTATTAAATCTTTTCATCAGCACTTCATATGGAATTTCTAACGCTGCGCCTATTTGCTGGCAGATCGCTTCAACGAATCCGCCGAAGTTGGCGTTTGGTCTTCCGGGGTTAATATCATGCGCCTTTTCTCCTGCTGCCAGATCAATTACCGCGCCGGCTCCAATTTCGATGCTTCCTTCGTCTTCTTCATCAACTTGCTGGTCTTCTGGAATAATATTTCCGATCGCGTCGCCCTCCGAATTATCTTCTTTTTCGATAAATACAGTAAACATTCCGCTTATGACTGCTGCAACAAGTTCTGCGTCGGTATATCTCCCCAGCTGCTTAAGGCTTTCAATAACTGGCGCTAAAAATGGTGTACCGCGCCGTTGATCGATTCTTTCACGGCTCATTAAGTGTAGTACGTTCTTTCTTCCCGTCTTGCTTCCGTACGCTTTTACTCGCGTCCATTTCATTTCCTTTTGTTCATATGACAATGGGTGCCTATTCGCTATATAGTACGCGATCACTTCCCCGTTTTGATCCACTTCAACGCCGTTTACTATGCTCCCGTCTAATTTATCGATATAATGCGGGCTGCATAGCCTGTCGGCTTCTACAAGCTGAATTCTTGTATCG
>ERZ857965.322-NODE-322-length-72258-cov-17.850588_pt1 | contig 72258 bp, 80 predicted proteins | sample MGYA00519758_ERZ857965 | MGnify/ENA primary metagenome ERZ857965 (study PRJEB31778, sample SAMEA3449381) | human gut metagenome | biome: human gut; feature: human-associated habitat; material: faeces | place: United Kingdom | collected 2010/2012 ... | reverse complement strand
TCAAACAAAAAAGTGGAACATCTTTTTTTATGTCCACTTTTATATTACAACTTCAACTAAAATCTTCCTTTTAACATTTTTTATCAATAGAACAAGAGTTTTTATTTTCTGTAACACACTCTAAAACACATTTAAATTTATTATATGTTTCTTTTTTCATTTCATCTGTTAATTTCATATATGCATCTGTTTGTGCATCGCTTATACCAGTTGTCATATCTTCTACTTTTCCATCTACAATAGAAATAACTGTTGGTGCATATATTCTTTTTTCATTCGCACTTACTCCTTCATTATCTTTATTTGTAAGTGTATAATCATCTAAAACATTATCTAGTAATTTTAATAATTTATAATATCCACTAGTTCCTTTTTTATCTGTTTCTACTTTACCATCATCATTAACTTTCATTGTATCACGAATATTTTTTACATCTACATAATATATTTCTTTTAATCCTAAATCACTTGATACTTCTATTAATGATTCTATTACACTTCTACACCATGGACATTCTTTAAATCCAAAATATACTGTGAATGTTTCTTTATTTTCTATTTTCTTTGCTACTTCTTCTGCACTAGAATAAATAAATGGATTATTCTTATCTATATTTATGTTTCTTACAGATTTACCTTCTACTTTTGTACCATTTAATGATTCATATTCATTTTTAAATTTCTTTGAATCACTTTGATTAAATGAACAACCTGTAACTATTAATACTAAAGAAATAAAGAAAGCAAAAAATAATTTACGCTTCATTTTTTGCCCCTTTTTTTGTTTTCTTAACAGAATCCATTTCTTCTAATTTATCCATAATTTCTAATTTATTTTTATTATTGAATAAAACAATTATAACAGTAGCAACCGCAATAAATAATAGATTTACAATAATTATAAGTGCTGTTGTATCTGATGATTTTGTTGTAGTAGTCTCTTCTGCATTATCAGAACTTTCTGCTAATTTTTTCATAACATCATATTCATTTTTTGAATCGTATTGTTTTTTTATTGCTTCTTTTATTTCATCATTATAACTTTCAGCATATCCTGCGAAAACCTTATCACCAATTACTATATAAGGTACTCCTTCAGCCTTTTGACCTAATAAATTACCTACTTTCTCCATTAATTCTGCATTATCATTATCATACCAAACTTCATATGATACAACTTTAAAATATTTACCATAATCATCAACAATACTATTTAAATATGTTAAGAATTTCTTACAGTAAGCACAACCCTTTCCTCTAAATAAATATATAATTGCTTGATCATCTGTTTCTTTATAATTAGAAAAATCATGATCAATTTTTTCTTCTTTTAGTGCTTCATCTAAATTAAGAGTTTTGTATTCTTTTTCTTCTGCATTAACACTAAAAGGAATAAAACACAATACTGAAATTAATATTGCCAAAAATACTTTCTTCATTTTTATTACCTCCACTATCACATTATATCATTTACATAATGATTTTAAAAGACAAAATACTACATTTTTTTCATTTTTACATATAATGAATACCGATACTTTTGTATATTTTTATTGCATTTGGAAGATTAAAAATTTTGGTAAATATTAGATTATAAAATTCATCTGCTAAAAAGATAGAACATATTGTTATTGTAGCAATTAAAAATACCTTTTTATTTGATTTACTTGCTACATGAAAACAAAATGGTACAATAACGTACATTAAAAGTAAAGCAGATAATGCAAAAAACATTACACTTCTAAGGCATATAAATCCATTAATATTTCCAAAATTTAATATTTCTGTATTATAATCCCAATATCTAAGTCCATCACCTATAATATAAATTCCAAGACCTGAAAAATACTCTAATAATCCAGTTGAAATAGCACTTATTAAAAATACCTTTAATGGATTTTTTCTATATTTATATGTAAGAATATATATCATAACTGAACCTGTCGCATATATATTTATCCAAGGAAGAAAATTTCCTCCCCTATAATAAAATTCTTTCATACCACCATTAAAAAAATAAAAGAAATATTCATATAAAAAACCAAATACACCACCTATTACTATGATCATACAAAAGATGCCAAGCATTGTTTTTTTATCAAATGAATGATTCTTTTCTAAATAATCTTTATACATCATAACTACTCCTATTATATAAATTATTCTAACATATATTTATGCAAAATAAAAGCAGTTTGTTATTCTGCATTTACTTATTCTTTACTTAAGATTTCATCTTCTTTTTCCTTAGTTATTTTTTTATATTGAACCATTTTATCTAATACTTGTTTTTGTCTTTCTTTTGCGAGTTTTAAATTTTCTTTTGGATTATATACTGATGGAGCATTTGGAATACCCGCTAAAAGTGTTGCTTCACTATCAGTCATGTCTTTAGCATCTTTATTAAAATATCCTTTACTTGCCTCACTTACTGTATAATAACCATTACCAAAATAAGATGTATTTAAATATAATTCAAGTATCTCGTTTTTTGTATAATTTTTTTCTAAATCAAGAGTTACAAATACCTCTGCAACTTTTCTTTTTAAATCTTTTTCTTGAGTAAAATACATATTTTTTGATAATTGTTCTGTTATTGTACTTCCACCTTCTAAAAACTCTTTAGCCTCTATATCATGTAAAAACGCACGAACTATTGATGTAACACTTACTCCATGATGTTTATAAAATTTATGGTCTTCAATTGAAATAACTGCATCAAGATATATTTTTGGCATATCAGTTATTTTTGTATAATTTTCTTTATTTTGAATTTCTTCTACTTTTTCACTCAATGGTGTTTTATCTATTGCATCCTTATACATTTTATATCCACTAACTGTAAAATATATACAAAATGATACTAAAAAAAGTAATATTATAAACAAAATTTTCTTTATTATTTTCATTTTTACCACTTAACTTTCTAATACAATTTTAATATATAATTATTTTTTTGTCATTTGTTTAATATTACTTAATATTACATTTTTGAAATTTAATACACATAGTTTACATATTTAATTTTGAAATAACATTTTCTAAATTTTCATGTATTACTAAAGTAGCATATTCATCTAATGGCGTATCATTTTCATTAATTATAATTAAATTATTTCCACTAAAATTTCTAACTAAACTTGCAGCTGGTTCTACTGTTAATGAAGAGCCTAATACAATTAAAGTATCTGCATTATTTATATAATATATGGCCTTTTCAAAGTCATCATTTAACATTTCACCATATAAAACAACATATGGTTTTATTATGCCTTTGCAGTCACAATAAGGAACACCTTTACTATTAAAAACATATTCTGCACTATATTCTCTACCACATTTTGCACAGTAATTTTTATATATAGTACCATGTATTTCAAGTACATTTTTTGTGCCCGACTTCTTATCTAGTCCATCAATATTTTGAGTAACAACTGCTTTTAGTTTTCCATCTTTTTCTAACTTTGTTAAATATTTATGAACAATATTTGGCTCCTTATCTAAAACATTCATATTTGATTTATAAAATTTATAAAAAGTATCTGGTTCTAAAAAAAAGCATCTTGAACTTAAATAATACTCTGCACTATGTTCAAATTTTTCCTTATATAAACCATTTTTACCTCTAAAATCTTTTATGCCACTAAGAGTTGAAACTCCTGCCCCAGTAAAAGCAACTATATTATTTGAATTATTTATTATTTCTTTTAATTTTTCTATTTTTTCCATAATCTTTTCACCATAATAATTATATCACTACAAAAGAAAAATACTAATAAAAATTAGTACTTTATTTTGCAGTAAATCCACCATCTATAGGAATAATTGATCCTGTTATAAATGATGCATCGTCACTTAATAAATAACATATTAAATTTGCTATTTCTGTATCTTTTCCAAGTCTTCCAATAGGAAGCTCATTTCCCATTGCTTCTTTTATATTATCTGGAACCATACTTAATATTGGAGTGTCTACATATCCTGGCGCGATAGCGTTAACTCTAATATTATCTCTAGCATAAGTTAAAGCTAAAGATCTAGTCATTTGATTGATTGCACCTTTACTAGCTGAATATGCAAAACTAGTTGTTGATCCTACAAGACCATACATTGATGATGTATTAACAACTGCTCCTTTACCGCTTTTAAGCATTTCATTAATTACATATTTATTTAATAAAAATATACCTGTTTGATTTACTGAAATAACTTTATTCCATTCATCCATACTTACTTCATGTGGTTTACTAGCACTTCCACCAATACCAGCATTAGCAACTAAGTAATCTATATGATTAAACTTTTTAATTATTTCTTCTATACAATTTTTAACATTTTCTTCATTTGAAACATCACATTTTAAATAAATTGCATTACCTTCAAGACTATTAATAATTTCTTCATCCATTTTTAAATCAAGAATTACTACATTTGCACCTGCACTTAATAATTTTTTTGTAGTTGCAAGTCCTATTCCACTTGCACCACCCGTTACAACAGCAACTTTTTCTTTAAACATATTATTCACCCATTTTCATTATTATCTATTTCTATAGTGATTATAACACATCAAATACATTTTTTATTCTAAATTATAATATTATTTGAATTTAAACATAAAGATTTTTCTTTTTTATTATTATTCTCTACTTCTTGTTTTTTTACAGGTTCAATACATTCTAAAGCATTTCCCATTAATGATGCTTTTAATACATCTGCTGGTAAACATGACATATATTTTCCTATTGCTCTTTCTAAATCAAAGTCCGGTTTTAAGATGTAATAAACTTCATCTTCTTTATTTCTACTTATAAAATAAATTGGTTCATCATTATCATACCAAATGCTTGCATAAATTAAATTTATATTTACATCGCTATCCATTTCATCTAAATTCTTTTCTACAATATTATAATACTTTTTTAAATCATTCAATGATACCATTTTCTGTGTACCATTACTATCTATATAAGCATATAATAATCCTAAATTATATATATCTTCATAATAAACTCTTGACAAAACAACCACTCCTTTATATAAGAAAATTGTAACATAAAAATAAATAGAATTATCTACTTATTTTTATAAACTAAGTAATATGTAGAAAACTAATGATAAAATTATTAATCCCACTCCAGTACATAAAAGTACTATACCTACTGTTTTATTTATTGTAACTACTTTTTCTACAAATCCTTGTTTTGGATTTTTAGAATTATAAAATACTGGTAGTTCTGTTCCTATTGGCCATTTTTCTTCTGCAAGTAATCTATAATTATGATAAACTCCTATAGTATTTATATAAAATGTATCATCTAGTATATAAAAGTTATCACTTTCATCATTATTTAATACATATTTATTTTTTGATACAATCTTTTTATAGTGTCTATATGCATTATATTTTTTACCATCTACAGTGTACTCAACAACTGGTGATATAGACCTAGCATTATTTGAGCCAAGATATTTATACTTTATAACATTCCCTTTTACCATACTTGTACAATTTTTCTTAAGTTTTTTTTCTTTTATAAAAAATAATATTGACAAAATAATTAATAAAATTCCTACTAGAGCTATACAAATTGAAGAAATCATTTGTGTATTTTGTGTATTCATTTTTTCCACCTCGTTATAATTATAGCATAAAAAATAGTCTTATTTTACATATATAGTTTACTAATAAAAAAAGTACACCTTTAATAAAGTGTACTCAATTAATCAACAACTCTATTCATTTACTTCATTAGTATCTATAACTATTAATGGTATATATATTTCATCATCTGTATATCCTGCATGCTGTGAATATAATGGATAATCACCATCAGAAATAAATGCTTTCTTTGTATGAAAAATAGCTAAATAATCACCTAATTCACTTCTAAATTTTGGATTTTCTTCGCCATCACCAAATAGTTTCGAATCTATTACTTCTTCTTTTGTATATAAATTAAAATATTCACTAAAATATTTATTAAACAAATTTTCAAACTCTTCTTTTTTACCATCTTTTATAAAAAATGCAGTTGCTCTAGGCTCAATAGATGGAACCCTTTTTAAACATTTTATAATATCAGGATAATCTTTTAAAAATATGTCTTCTTCATTTAAATGTCCATGATCTGCCACTACAAAAATAATTGTATCATTTAATTTTTTTGATAATTCGTATATTTTATTTTCTCTTTCAATAATTAAATCTTTTATTTTTCCATTATCTGTACCCAAATCATGCATTGTATGATCTGGTTCATCATTATATGCATAAATATATTTTTTTGTATCTTGATTGCATAATTTTTCTATCTTTTCAAACATTTCATCTATACCTTGATATGCATCTTCATCAAATGGAGTAACTTTATATCCTTTATAATTAGTTTCTTCATTAATTCTATCTGTTACTTCTTTGTGCTTTAAATATTTATTTTCATATTCTATTGCATCATCTAGTACTGTCCAAGTTTCATCACCTTTTTTAGTTCCTGCAAATGTAACTATCGTTTCATCAATATCATCAAAATACATTGTCCAACCAAGCATACCAGTTTCACAAGGATTTAATCCTGTTCTCATACTTGTTGTTGCGGCAACAGTAGTTGCTGGAAAAACACTTGTTATATCTTTTATTTTATGTTTCATAAAAAATGAATCGTTTAGTAAATGTTTATCTAAAATAGATGTCCCCATACCATCAAGTAAAATTGTTACAACATTTTTAGGACTTTTTTCTTCTAACAATTTATCAATATAACCAATAGTATTGTGTTTATATGATGCACCAAAATATTTTGCTATAGAACATGCAAGGTTTGTTAAACATTCATTATAATTATTTTTTATTTTCATATTTCTCACCTATTATCATATTATATAAATTTCTAATTGTATGTTTTTTATCTACTATATAACTATCTATTAAAGCATTATCAGCACCTACTTTATCACTTCTAATACTATCACCTATCATTATACAATCTTTTTTATTTGTACCATCTATAGCAAGTTCAAATGATTCTAATCCTGGTTTCATAGCATCTTCTCCAGCCACTATTTTATCTATATAATTAAATAATCCTGCTCTTTTTAATCTTGAAATTTGTGTTCCACTAAACCAACTAGTAAGTATTACTATTTCTTTGTTATTTTCTTTTAAATATTTAAACAAATCAACCACACCATCAACTACTTCATCTTTAATAGTTTCACCATTGTAAATCATCCAACCATTAATCGTATCTTCACTTAGTGTAAAACCATAACTTTTAAAATAATCACTTAAAGTTTTAGTATTATATCTTGGAAATTCTTGTTCATACTTATTTAAAATACTTTGTTTATTCTTAAAAAATTCTTCTTGCTCATTTTCTAAAATATGTTCTTTAAAGTAATCATCTTCTTTAGACCAATCTGGAATTAATATTGTGTAATCAACATCAAATATATATTTTTTATAATCTTTCATTTTTATCCCTCCATTTAAATAATGCATATATGTTTATTACTAAATACATTACTGACATTAGTAATACCATTAAAGAATCAAAACCACCACTAATAAAATTGATAATCCATAATGTTAAATCTAAAACATTATTAACCAAATATAGTATCCATGATTCATTATATCTTAACATAAGTAAAATTCCTGCAATAAAACTAATAACATTAGTAAATGAATCCAAATATGTTAATCTTTCTCCAGGAATTAATTGTAATAGATATGCGACTAAAAGACCAATAACTATCGATAAAATTATTGTAATTGATCCTTTTTTTAATCCTAAGCCTCTATTTTCAACAACGTCTTTATTTGAATTTTTATTCCATTCAAAATACCCTTTTATATTTATTGGCATAAAAAATAATAAATTAAATATAACTAAACCATAATTATTATTTTTAAATGCTACATATGATAATGCTAAATTGTTTATAACTCCTATAGGAAAATTAATCTTATTTCCAACACTACTATAATAAGAATTTAATATACCTGTTATTAATACAATCATTCCTACAAAAGTATTTTTTGAAAAAATACCAATTATTATTGAAATAATACAAACTAATATTGGTACTATTACTTGGTTATATTTTTTATTTTTTAAATTCATAATAATTCCTCCTCTTATATATTTTCTATATAATTAACATTTAGTCTACTATTTTCTAGCAATATAATAAAGTACTGACATTGTATAGTAAAATTTTTCATCTTCAAATTTTAAAAGTAACTTATCCAAAAGTTCTGACATTTCTTTTTTGACATCATCACTAATATTTTTCTTATCATTTGCATTTCTAAAATATATCGAAGATGTAAACAATTTTTTCCTTTCATCTAATGATTTATTAACTGTATCAGTAATATTATGATAAAGTCGTATATCTGAATATCCTATTTCTTTTAAATAACTATATACTTTTTTACCTACATATCTATCAGTGTATTTTGTTATATCTTGCATTCTCATTATTTTATTTTCATATAGTTCAAATATTCTTTCTAATAAATTTTCTTCATCAGGATAACAGAATTTAAAACTATCATCCGGAACTTTTATAAAAAGTACTCCCCTATCAGTAAGTTTACCTTTTAATATATTTAATACTTTTTTAGGATTTTCTAAATGCTGTAAAACATATGATAAACAAATTATATCATACTTGTTTTCACTATTTAAATCCTCAATGTTTTTTAATTCAAAAGAATATTTTTTATTATTAACAAATTTTGATTTTGCTTCATTAATTGCATTTTCATCTACATCAATACCAGTAATATTATCAATGTTTTCATACTTTCCAAATAACATTTCTGTCTTACAACCATTTGAACAACCAACATCTAAAACTTTTAAATTCTCATATTCCAATATTTTAGATTGATTTAAAACAAAATTATCAAAATTTTGATTTTCCATTGCTTGTCTTTCTAATTTTTTTAAATTCCAATTTTTATTTTTTTCTTCCATAAATCATTCTCCTTACTTTAATTATAATACTTTTAATAATATAATTTTTTATAATTTATTATTTACTATATTTCATATAATATCTATTTTCTGTTTCATTTATTATCTTAAATTTCATTTTTTTATATAATGATATAGCTTTAATATTTTTCTTATATACCCACAAATAAACTATAGGGTTAATTTTTAAAATATTTTTAATTATATCTGTTCCTATTCCTTTATTTCTATATTCTTCTTCTAGATATATTTCATCTAATATAACACCATCGTCTTTTTTGACAACTAATAGACATCCTACTTTATTTTTATTACACATAATAATCTTATAATCTGTTATCTCAACTGGTATATGTTCATCAACATAATTATTTATCCTCATTACTTCATCTTTAGGTAAATCATCTGCATATGTAAAAATATTATACAATTTAGACTTTTTTATATAATCAGTATCTTTATTAGTTGCATTTATTAAATTATATTTCAAACTAACTCACCACTTTTCAATTACTATTTGTTACTTTCTTCTAAATATCTTTTATACATTTCATCCATACTTGAAATATATTCTTTATCTTGTTTTATTCTAAATTTTTCATACTCATTTTCAGCTTTTTTTATAGCCTCTTTGTGAGATATGCTATCACCATTATTTAATATTCTTTTTCTTCTAAATTTTAATAAATCATCTGTAGCATCTATCCAGTTTTTCATTGTCATTACATGTCTTTGTTTTGCTTCATCTTCAGCAAATATTAAAAACATATTAGTTAAATCTTTTAAATTATTAATTTCTTCTTCATTTAAATAATTTTTAGCAACAACTACATCATATTTATAAATTAATCCATCAGGACTATTTTTCCAATTAGTTAATCCCATACATTCTTTTTCTGAATCTGCTCTTTCGTAAATAAGTTCTGCAGCAGTATGTCCAGTAATAGCATAATGTAATTTATTTTGAACTATTTTAAAGAAAGTATAAGCTTCCTCAGATTTAGAATTATAATCTGTTGAGGTTGAAATAAATAAATCCATAATTTTTTGATAAGCCATTCTTTCACTAACTCTAATTGTTTTAATACGTTCTAATAATTCATCAAAATATCTAGTATCATATTTATTTCCATTAATAAATCTTTCATCATTTAAAGAAAAACCTTTTATGATATATTCCTTTAATACATTTGTTGCCCATATTCTAAATTCTGTTGCTTTTTTTGAATTAACTCTATATCCAATAGCAATAATTGCATCTAAATTATATATAGTTGTATTATAATTTTTTCCATCTTCAGCAGTTAACGAGCATTTCTTGGTAACTGAATTCTTGTCTAGTTCATTTTCTGCAAATATATGCTTTAAATGAAGGCTAATATTATCGGTTGTACATTCAAAAACCTTTGACATTCCTTTTTGTGATAACCATAAAGTTTCATCTTTATAGATTGCATCTACTACAATATTTCCATTATTATTTTTATATATTAGTAAATTATTTTCATTTTCAATTAGATTTTTGTTCATAAGTAGCCTCCTAAAATATACTTATATTATACTAAACATTTGTTCTTTAAACAATATAAAAGGAAAGAAATTACGCTCTTTCCTTTACACAAATTGTTTCCACATAATAAGTTATTTTATTATGAATAGTTAAACTTCATATATTTAGTTATTACTGAATACTTCATAACATACACATAGTATACTAGAACATTTATTATGTATAAAGTAATTAACATTAATTTATATTATATATTTATTTTTTTATAAAAAACTTCTTTTATATTTTCTCCTGTTACTTGATAAGCATTAATACCAAGTTGATTAGCTATATTTACATTTTTTTCATTATCATCAAAGAAGATTATATTATCTGGATCACATTTAAGTGTATTAATCACTTGTAAGTAAATATCATTTGATGGTTTTATACATTTCATTTTATATGATAAAAATATGTAATCAAAATTTATTTTTCCTATTTGTTGTTCATATCTTTTATAATCCATTAACCTAAGATTAGATAAAAGCCCAACCTTATATCCTTTATTTTTTAATTCATTTATAATTTCCAAAGTTTCATCATATAAAGAATTATCTAAACTATTATATATTTCATAAAATTGATTAATTGATAAATCACTTTTACAAAACTTTAATAATGCTTCAACATGTTCGTCATCTGTAGCAAGTCCCATATGAGCTTTTAATACTAAATCATCACTCCACCAATATTGTAAAAATTCATTATATGGAATTTTACAATTTAATTTATTATACAAATAATAATCATCTAAAGATTTTGCTAAAACATTTCCAAGATCAAATAAAAATATTCTATCCATAATTACACCTCAATATTGCTTTATACATTTATAAATATCATTATATGTTTCATATCTACCTAATAAGTATCAAAATAACAAATATTACATTCGTTATAAAGATTTAACGTAATTCGAGTAGGCACACACATTCAACATGATAAGTATTAGGAAACATATCAAATGCACTTACATCTTTTATATCATACTTTTCTCTTAATGCATTTATATCTCTAGCAAGTGTTATTGGATTACATGAAATATAAATTATTTTTTTAGGTTCTATTTCAAGTAATAACTTTAATGTTTTTTTATCACTACCACCTCTTGGAGGATCCATAATCAAAGTATCAATATTAGTTTCTTTTAATGTATCTATCTTATTTTCTACTTTATCACAAATAAATTCTATATTATCAATATGATTTAAAAGCATATTATTTTTAGCATCTTCTACTGCTTCTTTAACTACTTCAATACCAATTACTTTTCTAGCCTTTTTAGCAAGTAACATAGTAATAGTTCCAGTTCCAGAATAAAGATCTACAATAGTATCTGAATCACTTACAAAACTAAGTGCCTTATTATATAATTTTTCAGCAGTTACAGGATTTACTTGAAAAAATGATTTAGGTGAGACATCAAATACTAGCCCATTTAATTTTTGATTTAAACTTTCTACTCCATGAACTAACTCATTATTAATATAAATACTGCTTATATAATTAAATAATTCTATAAACTTTTCTTTATATTCATTATTTAAATTATCAATACTTATCATTAACTCATCAGAACAAATTCTTATCATAACATTTCTAATTTTATGATTAACATTTTCTTTTATAAATCCTCTAAGTTTTAAAAGAACTTCATTTATTTTTTTATCAGTAATAATACACTCATTTATATCTATTATTTCATTAGTTCTTTTTTTATAAAAGCCAATCTTATCATTTTCTACTTTAAATACAACTTTATTTCTATAATTTTGAGTATTATAACTATTAATACTAGATAACTTAATATCCATATTACATATTTTTTTAAAGATAGATTCTATTTTATTTTTCTTAAATTCAAGTTGTGAATTATAATCCATATGCATTAAATTGCATCCACCACAATCATAAAAATATGAACATATTGGTATTCTCCTATTAATACTTTTTTCTTTTATTTCTATAATACTTCCTACAGCATAATTTTTATTTACTTCATCTATTTTTATTTTTACTTTTTCATTTTTTAAAGCACCTTTTACAAAGACAATAAATCCATTTACACTGGCAACTCCATCACCTTCGTTATTCTCTCTTAATATTTCAACATCATATTCTTCATTAATATTCATAATTACTTCTCCTGTAGATTATTATACTATATTTTTCATATTTTTGGTTAAACTAACTAAAAAAGGAGTTTTTTTATGAATATAGAAGATTTAAAAAATTTTAAAAAATATAATCCTGATTTAAAAATAAGAGAATTAAAAAATGGTAATACTACCGTTTACATTATATATTTTGAAACATTATGTAAAAGTAATACCATTAATGATTTTATTTTAAAACCTATTTATGATGATAAGATAAAGTCATTAGATGATATAAAAAATAAGTTACCTTCTGGTAATTTATTAGAAATAAATGACGAAAATACATTATATGATAATCTTTATTCAGGATTTACAATTATTTCAATAGATAATAAGTTTATTTCTTTTGAAACAAAGGAATCACTTGATAGCGGTATAATTGCCGCGACTAATGAAAAAGTAATTAAAGGTCCAAAAGATGCTTTTACAGAAAACTATCAAAGTAATATAGGCCTTATTAGAAAAAGAATTCGCTCTAAAAATTTAAAAGTTAATGAATACACAATTGGTACTAGTAGTAAAACAAAAGTTGCTTTATTTTATTTAGATGACATTGTAAATAAAGACTTAGTTAATAAAATTGAAAAAAAACTAAAAACTATGAGTTTAGATTATGTTGCAAACAGTAATTATATTATTGACGCGATGAGTAAGAAAAACAATATTATGCCTACGAATATAATGACAGAAAGGCCTGATTTAACTAGTTTTCTTCTTATGGAAGGAAGAATTGCAATTATGGTTGAGAATTCACCTCAAGTAATCATTATACCAATGTTTTTTTCTGATACGATTCATACTATTGATGATTATTATCAAAATTCAAAAAATGTATCTGTTACCAGAATAATTAGGGTTATTGCATTTATAATATCTGTAACAATACCTGGAATGTATCTTGCACTTACTACATTTAATCAAGAAGCACTGCCTACTAGTTTATTAATTAATTTTTCTATTCAAAGACAAGGAGTTCCTTTTCCAAGCATTGTTGAAGCACTAGTTATGTTTCTTATATTTGAAATATTAAAAGAATCTGATACAAGAATACCTTTTGTAGTTGGTACATCAATGTCAATAGTTGGTGCATTAGTTTTAGGACAAGCCGCTGTTGATGCAGGTCTAATATCCCCTATTATGATTATAATAATTGCAGTCTCATCAGTAACATCTTTCTTATTTAATGATAATGACCTTGTTAACGCTATTAGAGTTTGGAAACTAATATTCATTCTTTTATCTGCCTTTGCAGGACTTTATGGATTCTTTATCGCACTTTTATTATTCCTTGTAAAAATATCAAGTATGGACTCATATGGATTTGATTATGTAACTGTAGATGGTATTTTAAAATCTAATATACAAAAAAATGGTATTATTTTAACTAAAAAATTTAAACTAAATAAAAGAAATTCTGTTTTAACTAAAAATACTGAAAGGAGATAATTTATGAAAAAATTTGTATTAATTATAATAACTTTATTTATTTTATTAATATCTTCTGGATGTTATAACTATAAAGAAATAAATGATATGGCAATAGTAAGTTCAATAGGAATTGATAAAGATAATAAAAATGATAAATACATCGTAAGTGCTCAAATAATGAATTCAAAGGAAAGTGAAGATAGTGAAGATAGTCAAATTACTGTATATACAAAGGAAGGAGATACAGTACATGAAGCACTTAGAAATATAACTTTAAAATCTCCTAGAAAATTATATGGTAATCATTTAAGCAAAATAGTTTTGTCTGAAGAGGTTGCAAAAGAAGGTATTGATAATATACTTGATATATTTAATAGAATAACCGAAGTTAGAAATGAATTTATTATAACAATTGTAAAAGAAGATAAAGCAAGTGATGTATTAAAAGTTTTAACAACAACAGAATCGATACCTGCAGAATATGTTAAACTTAGTTTAAAAATTGCAGATAAAACAAGTGGTCTTACATACGCAACTAAACTAGATGAATTCATATCACTATATCTAAAAAAAGGTATTGATCCTGTTGTACCAGTACTTAAAATTGACAAAAAAGAAAAAAAAGGTACTACTATAAATAATATAACAACTACAAATCCTATTTCAAAAATAGTAATTGAAGATTTAGCAGTAACAAATAAAGGAAAACTTGAGACTTATTTAAAAAACGAAGAAATAATTGGTTATAATTTTTTAAGGAACCAAATTCAAAAAATGATTATACCAGTTAAATGTGATGATGAAAATAATTATGCTTCTATTTTGATTTTAAAAAATAAAACTAAAAGTAATGCTGCAAAAAAAGATAATAAATACATTATTAATTTTAATATTAATTCTGAAGCAATTATAACAGAATACAATTGTAAAAAAGATTTAACTGATGAAAAGGTAATAAAGGAATTAGAAAAAGATACTGAAAAAAAGATTAAGAGATATATAAAAAAATCTTTGAATAAACAAAAAGAAACAAAAGGAAAATTTTTAGGACTTGAAAGAATAATATATCTAGATTATCCAAAATATAAAAATGAAGATTATAGTGTTAAATATAATGCAAAAGTTAATTTAGTACGAAAAGGAGAAATAAGAAATTCAGTAAAAGGAGAAAATAATTATGAATAAAAAAATAGGACACAAAGGTTTTGCAAGTCTACTCTTTTTCTTATCACAAGAAATCTTTCTAGGAGTTGGACTTACAAGGATTCTAAGTATTAGTGAACAAAATTCATGGATATCTATTTTAATTGCATTTGTAATTGGTTTTATTTTTTTAAATATGATTATGTATGTTATGAATTATAAAAAAGATTTAAATGTATTTGAAAAAATTGACATTTTATTTGGTAAATTTAGTAAAATAATTAATTTTATTTTATTTTCCTTGGTAACCTTATATTTTATGTTTTCGTTATGGAATTTATCTATTTATATACAAAATAAATTCTTAGATCAAACTCCCAAATTTTTAATTATGTTTTTATTCTTAATACCTGTAATTTATATTGTTAACAAAGATATTAAAACTATTTCAAAAGTGTCACTAATATGTTTTATTTTATCAATTGTAGAGTTTTTAGCCTCTGTTTTTGGCCTTGTTAATTATATTGATTTTAATAATTTTAAACCTTTATTTACAAATAGTTTTAATGAAATAATATCTAGTTCATTTATAATTATAGCTTATTTTATTACTCCTTTTTCTCTCATCTTAATTGTCCCAAAAAATACTATTGATGAACCTAAGAAATTAAATAAAAGTTTTATATATTTTTACATTATTGGATTTTTAGAATTTCTTTTAATTACAAGTTTTATAATAAGTATATTTGGTATTGACTATGCAAAATTATTTTATTACCCTGAATTTTCTCTTTTGAAAAAAATTAGTTATTTTGACTTTATTGAACATGTTGAAAATTTATTATCTTCTCAGTGGTTATTTTCTTTATATATTGGCTCAGTTATAAATCTTTATTTTATAAAAAATTATTTAAAATATTTAAATATTAAGAAATTAAAAACAAAAAAAATAATTTATTATATCATTATATTTGTTTCATTATTTATATCTCCAAGATTATTTATGAATACTACAATAGAGTATCATGTAGTAAAGGAATATTTTATTTATTTATATAGTATTCCTATTTTTGTACTTTTAATTATTGCAATAATTTTAATAAAAAAAGAGAAAAGAGCAAATTAAAGCTCTTTATTTCTTTTGTAATGAAACATATATTGAATAACAAGTCCTGAATATTTACCAAACTTTTCTTCTGTAAATTTTCTAATATTATTAACTCCCTCAATATTATATTTTTCTTTCATAAATTTTTTTACCCATGTATCTATTGGAAACACATCAAGTCTACAGTATGAAAAAAGTAAAATGCATGATGCAACTTTTTCCCCTATTCCTTTATTACTCATTAAATAGTCTAATGCATCTATCGAATTCATATCATTTATCTTTTTTAAATCAAATTCTTTATTATTTACTTTTTGAACAAATTCATATAAATACTTATCTCTAAATCCAGTTTTTAAATTTCTATAATCTTCTATCGAAACATTTTTAAGTTTTTCTTCATTTGGAAATAAGTAATATTCTTTTTCATTAAAAATAATTTTTTCTCCATATTTTTCTGATATTAAATTTAGTGAATTTCTAATTTGAGGAACACCATTATTTGCGGATAAGATATAACTTATAGCACATTCAAAATTTGATTGATTTATTATTTTATATCCAGCGCAACTTTTAACTATATTCTCCAAGGTATTATCACTTTTTAATATTTCTTTATCCATTTCATCGTAACTTCTATTTAAATCAAAATAATTCCTAATAACATTTTCTAAATCTTCCTCTTTATTTGATGTTGCAACTAAATCGTTTTTGTCTTTTTTTATATTTATTACTCTATCACTTAAAATAATTGTGTATGAGTTATCTGCTTCTTTTTCATATCTAAAAATTTGACCACATGTAACTGTTCCATCTAAATCAATGCATATATCTTTTATTCTTAACATAATACCGCCTTCTTTAAATTAATTTTATCATATTTAGTATATTTTTTACATAGTTAGCCATAATAAAACTGTAAAAGGAGATAAGAAATATGACATGTAAAAATAACGACAGTAAAAAGAAAATTGTTTGTAAGAAATGTGAATGCAAATATGATGAAAATGATAACATTATAGTTACATGCACAGAATGTGAAGATGGAGAAAATAAAACAATTACTTGTACTTCTTGTGACTGTACTGATAATGATAATGGAAATACAGAAATATGTTTAAAAGGATGTAATTGTAAAAATAATGATACTGTTTACATTAGTTGTACAGAATATACTGAAGATTTAGATTAATTTTAAATCTTTTTCTTTACAATAATAATTATTATCTGTAAAATTAATATAGTAAAGGGAGTGTAAAAGATGGAATTAGTATTATTATGTATTAAAGTATTTTTAGGAAGAATGGTAGATGTATCTTTATCTACATTACAAACAATGTATCTTGTTAAAGGAAAAAGAAGTTTAGCTACCATAGTTGGATTTATAGATGTACTTATTTGGTTTATAGTTGTTAAAGAAGCATTAAATACTGATATACAAAGTTTCTGGATAGCACTTGCGTACGCAGGTGGATATGCGGTTGGAACATTTGTTGGTAGTGGTATTTCTAAAAGAGTTATTAAAGGCACTGTAAGCGTTCAAGTAATAACTAAAAACACTAAAAACAAAGTTTTATCTGCATTAAAGCATTCAAATTATGCTGCATCTGTTGTTGAATGTAAAGGTGTTCATAGAGAAGATACTAACTATATGATTTATGCACAAATTGATAATAGAAAATTAAAAGATTTTAAAAAGATGATAACTACATTAGATCCAAGTGCATTTATAACTGTTACTGAAAATAAAGAAATTTTAAATGGATATTTTGGTAAATAAAAAATTACTTCGTAAATTGAAGTAATTTTTTTATATTATTTCATCTATATATTCATAACTATCATTAATTTTTAAAACAATATTAACTAAATCTATATTATCAAATTTATTAATTATACTATCGCTATCTTTTAAAAATATATAATATCTATTTAATAATAATTCATCAATATTTTGAATTCCAATAATCTTGAAGAAATCAATTATTTTCTTTACATTTTCATGATTACATGCTAAACATAATACTTCATCATATTCTAAATTATTCATTAATTTTTCAATTAAATCTTTTCCTACTCCAATAAGTTCAATGTCTTGAATCATTGTAAAATCCTCCTATTTTCATTAGAAATATTTTCACCTATTTTTAAACTTTTCAAAGATGAAATTATTATATTCATTTCTTCTTCATCTAGCATACTAAGTTTTGTTATTACATATAAAAGTACATCATATGATGGTTCTATTTCAGGAGAAGATATTAAAGTTTGATAAAATCTTAAAACTTTTAGTCTTGATATAATTACTCCACCAAAATCATATATTAAATCATTTTTCTTATAAGCATTATCTAATTTTTGTATATAATAATCTTTTTCTGAAATATCAGTTATATTAATATTTTCATTACTCTTTAATATTTTATCATATAATTCAACTGTATCAGAATTGATATAATTATCAATTGTAACAGCACTATATTGATTAAATGTTTCATCTTGATTTTTTCCAAATTCTTCTCTTTTTAATGCACTACGTCTTAAAACTTTTTTAACTCCTAAATTATTTTTCATATTCACTTCAGAAAAGAAATCTGAAGCACTATAATTTTGCTTTTCTGCTAACTTAATTCTATACATATTACTTCTGCCATCAATTAAAACTGTTATATTATCTTTATAGTATTCATAACATCCACATTCAATACCAATATCCAAATTATCAAAAATTCCAGAATATTTAAGTGCACTAAATCCCTTTTTAGTTCTTCCATATTGGTCTTTTAGTGGTATCAAATATTTTTGTAAAAATTCATAATTCTTTTTATTATTACTTGCTTTAAATGAAAAGAAAGTTACACAGTCTGAAAGTACATCTGAACACGTAATATTTTTTGAATTTAAAAATTTTATATTGTTTTCATAATTGCTTAAACCACCTGTTATTGAAGAGTTGTTTTCTCCTGGAGTAGAATTTTTATCAGATTTTTTATTCATACGAACAGATGGATAAAAATATACTGGGCATCTTAATAGTGCATCTCTCCAATCCATTCCATTTTCCTCTGAAACATTAATCATATTTTGTAATAATTCAACTGAACTATATAATAATGTATTTGTTAATATTTCTGGATTATTAAATACAAACTCCAAATTTTTTGATTTTATAAAATCTATAAGTGATTGCATTTTATCATATTTACCATACTTACTTAACTTATTATATAGCAATGATAATTGCGAATATTTTGGTGCTTCTCTTCTTTCATATATAACATCATCAAAACATTTAATTCCGTTTTCTATAAGGAATGAATTTAATTCATCAGATTGTAAATTTGTAACTTCCAAATCATCTTCTGATAAAATACTTTCTTCTTCATCATTATTTTGATTCAACAAATCAAATATTTTTCCATTTATTTTATTTATTTCATTATATATTTCTAGTTTTTCAAGTATAGTAAATTCATTATTTCTTAATATTTCCTCTACTAAATCAAATTCATCAATAAGAAGTATATCATTTCTATTAAATTTTGATAATAATGACTTATATTTATCTATTTTTATTTTAACTTTTTCAACATTTTCGTTGTTCTTTTCAAGATTATATATATTTAATTTATCAAAAATTGAACCAAATATGCTCCTTTGGACTTCACTTAAACCATTTGTTGCTTTTTTAATTTGCTTTTCTTCTTTTGCGTACTTAGAAAATACAATTATACATTTAGCTTCTATATCAGTTAATTTATCACCAATTTTTGAAATAATATCCTTTGCTTGTTCTTCATTCAAATTCCAAACTGTATCATCTAATAATATTTCTTCACTTAATAAATTATTTAAATATGCTATTTTATTATTTAATTCTAGTATAATTTGTTCAATTTTATTAGTAAATTTTTCAATGCTTGTCATTATTCTACACCCCCAGTTCTTTTTTCATTTTCTTTTATATTTGCTTCTTCTACAATTAAATGTCCTAATTTTATATTTTGTTCTCTAATGCTATCTTGAATTTGTTTTCTTATGCTTTGTTTTTCTTCCTCTGTGCAATTACTTATATCTGTATTAAATAATTTTCTTATATTTCTTAATTCTTCTTTTCTATCATAGCATCTTTTGTATGATATTTGATTAATTCCATTTTTCTTTTCTCCATCAGTTGATCCATAAGCAATTTCATATATATAAATTATGGATGGAATTTTATCATACTTTTCTGGAAATATTTCATTTAATTTAGTTGAAAACTTACTATAAAAGATTCTTAAATCAGACCCACATGAACAACTTCTAATTTGAAATTCCTTTTTTATTGCTTCTGAAACAAACGATGTTTTTACGGTATGACTTTTTTCAATTTCATATTCATCATTATCAGCAAATAATCCTAATCTATGAACTACATTACTAAATGCCTGAGATTTTTTAGTTATCTCTCTTGAATTATTAATATCATCCTCAATATAAGAAATTCCTGAATCATCACAAACAAGCAATATATGATTTATATTATTATATCTATCATAAAAACTTAAAGCATTATCTACATATTCATCCTCAAGATTACCATTATTATTTGTCTCATTTTTTTCTGCATACATATTATAAACTGATAAAAAATCATTATAATTTTGTACTAAAATTGGAAGTGCTATATCAAATAATATTTCTTTAAACTCTTCATTATCTTTTTCAAAATAATAATCTTTTAAAGCATCAATAAATTCATTAAACGATGAATTTAATTTTGAAAAATATTGACTAATTGCATTTCTAAAAATTGTTTCATTTTTTGATCTAATGCTACATTCAGTTAATAAAGGTTCTATTTTATTACTTAAATCAATTGCATCTTTCATTTGTAACTCTACTAGAATATCCATATAATTAGTTCGTTCTTTTTTCTCTTTTAGTTTTTTCTTTGCTATTTTTTCTTGTTCCTTGTTAACAACTTCTTTAAATTCATTATATGCAAATTCTAATTCTTCAAATGATTCTTCACTGAAAATACCCTCGTTCAAATCTTTTTTTATTTCAAAAAGAATTTTATTTTCAATATCATCTAAAATAAACTTTTTTGCTTGAGCAAAATCTTCATAAATATAAACTTCATATGCTCTTTTACGTTCTTCACTATTATTTATTGGAATTAAACTTATAATTTCAATATTTTCCAGCTGACTTTTATATTGCTCAATTAGTAGTTTTGCATTTTTATATAATGTAAGATTTTCATCTCCAATAAGTTGCAATAATCTATCTTCCGATATAGTTTGTTCACTATTTTCATTGTTTTCTTCTACTATATCTTCATTATCAGCATTATTAATTTGTTCTATTTGATTTTCAAGTTGAGCCATTTGAAAATCTTCATTGGTAGTTTCTTCAACTGGTGCTTCTGTCTGCTCTTCTACATTTTCTGTTACTCTTTCATTCAATCTTGCTGAAATTCTTTCAGTATTTATTTGAGAAAATGTTCTATAAAAATCAAATTTTTCCTCTAAATCTAACTGTTCATTTTCATTTATCAAATATGTATATAATTTTTGAATTTCATTAGATAAAATAACTTGTTCATGTGAGTACTTATCAATAATAATACCAATACTTCTTATTTCTTTTAGTTTTTCAGTAAGCTCTCTTTTTTGAGAAGTAATCTCATTATATTCATTTCTTTTATTAGTAATAAAATATTTTAATTCATCTACCAGATTTGTAAACACTTTAGAATATTTTTCTATATCATCATCAAAAAAACCAGAAGTTTCTTCATTATCCCTTTTCATATCTTTGAGCATTTCATAGATTTTTTGATATGTTTCTGGATTACCAACAACTATCTCACCAAGTTTATATTGTGGCATTGAACCAAGAATTGAAGAAATTATAGAAAAATCAATTTCATTATTATTTGATAATTGAGTAATTATATTGCTTGCAGTTGAAATGTTTGAATTTATATTGCCTAATATAGAAACATCAAAACTATCTAATTCTGTTATTATATCAGATTTATTTTTTTCTATTTCTTGTCTAATTTTATCTAAATATTCATTCATAACTAACTCATCCTTTTACTATTTTCTTTTTTATTTTTTTCTTCATTCTTTTCTATTTCTTTATTTAAACACCTCTCAAGGGATTCAGGAAAAGAAATTTTTAATTTAAGTAAACATTCCATTTCTGTTATTAAATCTATTGTTTCATTTATTTGATCCTTATCTTTTAACTCAAGATTTAAGAAATAGCTCTTTAACAACAAATAATCATTTGATATTCTGTTATAAACTTTTTCATAATTTTTACCACTATCTAAATAATCTTTTGAAATAACTTTCTTTGCTATCTTATTATATGAAGATAATAATTTAATAAATAATTTCTTATCCGTTTGTTCAGTAATATGTTTATTTGAATTTTTTAAATATTCGATATATAATCTATACATTAATACCCTTTGTGATAAATCATTACATTTTTCAATTTGTACATTAAATTCATTTAAATAATCTTTTTTTTCCATTATATCATCCCACCATTATATATATTATATCATCTATAATATTAAAAGTAAAACAAAAAAACTACTTAAAAGTAGCTTTATTCAAATATAGAACTAATAATTATTATCAGTATACCTATTAAAATTCCTATAATAGATAATACTTTATTTTTACTATGTAATACATGTGGAAGTAATTCAAAAAATACTATATAAATTATCATTCCAAGTGTTAAACAAAGTAATATTCCTATTACAAAATCACTTATTAATGAACTTATTAGCGCCATTAAAAGTCCACCAATGAATGTAGATATTGTAGACAAAAGAATCATTAATATTCTTTTTTTATTATCTTCTTTTTTTAATGTTGAATATATAACCATTCCCATAGGAATATTATGAAGTCCAACACCAAGTGCCATTAAAAGACCTACCTTAACTGATTCTGTTGTTATACTGTAAACAGCCATACCTTCAATTATATTATGAAGAACAATTGCTATAGTTGATACAATACCAATATGAAGTAAATTTTCTTCTGTACATTCATGTGATAAACCATGTTCATGATCATGTTCTGGTATAAATATATCAAGTAATTTTAATATAAGAACACCAATAACTACAAATATAATTATTAAATAAATCTTATTAGAAAATGTTTCATATATTTCAGGAAATAAATCAGAAACAGCAAGTGAAATCATACATCCAAGTGCTACTGATATAGATAAATTTTCTATTAATTTAGTATTTTTTGATATCTTAACTAAAAAAACTCCAATTAGTATAAAAAGTCCTAAAACAAATGTAATTAATAATCCCATTTTTTACCTCCTATATTGTTTTAATTATTTCTCTTGCCTTATTAATAAGTTCTTCTTTTGAATTTGAATTCATATATTTTCTTTTTAATATAAATCTTTTCATAAATTTCATTCTTCTTCTAAAGAAACTATCTCTTTTCATAACTTCTTTGAAGGCAACATTATTATATATATCACCATATGTAAGTTCAAGTACTCTAAATAAATAACTTAAAAGTTCTTTTTTACCTTTTAAATTTAGATTTTTCCACAGCATAATATCATTAAATATATAAATACTATTCATAAGTTTTAATGATTCATATTTTTCTTTATCAAATTTTAAACCTTTTGTATACTCATCTAATTTTTCACAGGAAGACAATATATCTAATATTTTAGCACTTCCAAATAAATTCATTCCCATAATACTTTTAGGATTAAATCTATATCTATAAAGTACTTCATTTAAATAAACTATCTTTTTAGCCTTTAGTATATTTGAAATAATAAATGGTAAATCTTCAAAGTATATTCCTACTGGGAATCTTGAATCACCTATTAAACTTCTTTTAAATAATTTATTACAAGGACCTGCAGTTTCTAAAAGAAAATAGTCTCCTTTATTTATATCTACTTCTATAGTTTTTTCCTTTAACTTCGGATATAACTTTCTATCTGCATATTCTATATTTGATATACTTCTACTAAAATCATATCTAACTACATCAGCATCATATTTTTTAGCGGCATTATATGCATCTTCTAAAGTATTTGGCTCAATATAATCATCAGAATCAATAAACATAATGTATTCGCCTTTTGCTTTATCAATACCTTTATTTCTTGATGCACCTGGTCCTGAATTTTTTTTATTTTCTATAACAAAAAAATTAGAATATTTTGTTTCATATTCTCTAATTATATCAAGACTACTATCTTTTGATTTATCATCTATTAATATTACCTCATAATTTTTATAACTTTGTGAAAGTATACTATCTAAACATTGTCTAATAAATTTTTCTACATTATATACTGGAATAATAATACTAATCATTTTTACTTCACCCTATCCATAGATAAGATTATATCACATTTCGAAATATTTTTTAGTTTTTTCTAAATATTTCTTTCTTTTTTCTAACTTTTCTGGATTATGTGCAAGAGCATCACATCGTTGTACTTCAAGTCTTTTTTTAAGCAAAGAAGGGTTTTCTTTTACTTCCCTTTCTCTTATTGGATAATCATGATTTTTTACTAAATAACATACTTCTTGAATAAAATCTTTATCATATTCTAATCTTTCTAAAACAATTCTTGTTATTTTTTCTGAATAAATAGGATGATTAGGATAATGCCTTATTCCACCCTTTTCAACATAACAATATGGTTTACTTATATCATGAAATAAAAGTGCCATTCTAATAGAAAAATCTTTTTTAGATAAGGAAATAGCATATAATGTATGATTAAATACATCTAGATGATGATGTGGATGTTTATGATCAAACCCTATCATTGGTTTAATTTCAGGTATTATATTTAAAATATATTCTAAATTATTATTAATTTCTAAAATAACATCATCACTCATTAAAATATTATATAAATTCATTATAATCACCTATGCTTATTATAACAAAAAAGGTAAACCTTTTAAAGTTTACCATTATTTTATTTCAATGCTTTTTTTAGTATCAACTTTTTCTTGTTTTGGAATAACAAGTTTTAAAGTACCATCTGTAAATTCTGCTTCAATTTCATCTTCTTTGATATCTCCAAAGTTAAATGATCTTTCACATTTTTCATATACTCTTTCTTTTCTTATATATTTCTTGTCATCTTCTTCATTTTCTTCTTCTTTCTTTTCACAAGAAATTTTAATTACTCCATTATCACATTCAATATTGATATCTTCTTTTTTAAATCCTGGAATATCCATAACTACATTATAGTTCCCATCCTTTTCAAAAATATCACATTTCATAGATTTTTTAAATCTACTATCCTCATAATCATCTAATAAACTATCAAAAAATATTCTGCTTGGTAACATATTCATCATTCCTTTCTTATTTATTATGTACCTAATCTATATTTTTTATTCTATTTTGATAATAAGTCACATATTAAATTACTAATTTCTGTTGGATTTTCTATTGAAAGTCCTTCAATTAATCTACTTTGTGAATAAAGAATTTTAGTATATTCGTTAAATCTTTCTTTATCACTTTTATATAATTCTTTTAATTTATCTGCTATCTTATGTGAAGAATTAATTTCAAGTATTATTTTTGCATTAATACTTTGATCAGTAGGCATAGCATTAAGTACCTTTTGCATTTCTATTGAAACAGGTCCTTCACTTACTAAACATACTGGATGATTTTTAAGTCTATGTGTAAATCTAACATCTGAAATATCACTACCGATAATTTCTTTCATTGAATTTAACATTTCTTTGTTTTCATCATTTATTTTTTTAATTTCTTCTTTTTCTTCTTCAGTATCTAAATCTAAGTTTTCTTCAGAAACATTAACGAATTTTTTACCATCATATTCCATTAATGATTTAATAGCAAATTCATCAACATATTCTGTTAAGTAAAGAATGTTATAACCTTTATCCTTTACTTTTTCAACTTGTGGTAGCATATTAATTTTATCTATTGTTTCACCACAAGCATAATAAATATTTTCTTCATCATCTTTCATGGATGAAACATATTCTTTTAATGTTATATATTTTTCATCTTTTGATGAGTAGAACAAAAGTAAATCTTTAAGTTCATCTTTATGCATTCCATAGTCATTGTATACACCTAATTTTAGTTGCATACCAAATTCTTTAAAGAACTTTTCATATTTATCTCTTTCATCTTTAAGCATACTTTCAAGTTCACTTTTAATTTTCTTTTCTATATTACTAGCGATTAATTTAAGTTGTCTATCTTGTTGTAAGATTTCTCTTGATATGTTAAGTGATAAATCATCACTATCAACAACACCTTTAACAAATCCAAAATAATCAGGAAGTAAATCAGAACATTTATCCATTATAAGTACACCATTAGAATAAAGTGCTAAACCTTTTTCATACTCTTTTGAATAATAATCAAATGGAGCATGTGCTGGTAAGAATAATATTGCTTTATAACTTGTCATACCTTCTACACTTGTATGAATAACTTTAATTGGATTTTCATAATCATAAAATTTACTTTGATAGAAATTATTATATTCTTCTTCAGTAATCTTATTTTTATCTTTTTTCCATAAAGGAATCATACTATTTAATGTTTCTTCTTTTGTTACATCTTCATATTCATCTTTAGAACCTTTCTTAAGTTCTCTTCTTGTAACATTCATTTTTATTGGATATCTAATATAATCAGAATACTTTTTAACAAGTGTTTCTATAGTATAAGTATCTAAGAAGTCACTATAATTATATTCTTCATTATCTGATTTAATTTTTAAAATAATTGTTGTTCCGTAAGTATCTTTTTCATCTTTTGTAATTGTATAACCTTCAGCACCAGTGCTTTCCCACTTATATGCATCTTCTTCATTATACTTTTTACTAATTACCGTTACATCATCACTAACCATAAATGATGAATAAAATCCTACACCGAACTGTCCTATTATATTTACATCTTTTTTCTTTTCGTTTTCTTCTTTAAATTGTAATGAACCAGACTTTGCAATCATACCTAAGTTATTTTCAAGTTCTTCTTTATTCATACCAATACCAGTATCAATAATCTTAAGTAATCTATTTTCTTTGTCTATTTCTATTTTAATGCATAAATCTTTTTTATTTACTTTTATACTTTTATCAGTTAATGACTGATAATAAAGTTTGTCAATTGCATCACTTGCATTCGATAATAATTCTCTTAAAAATATTTCTTTATTTGTATAAATTGAATTAATCATCAAATCAAGTAATCTTTTAGATTCTGCCTTAAACTGCTTCACATTACGCCTTCTTTCTGTCATTCTCTACCTGACAATTACATGATAGCACTTTAATTAGCACTTGTCAATAGTAAGTGCTAAAATAAACAAATTTTTACATTTTTTTATATCTATTTTTAAGATAATCACCATAATATTCATTACCTAAATTTTCACTTATAAATTCAGTTGCCTTATACGTTTTTTTGATTTCATATTTTGAACCATGTCTATATGCATCATACATAAGAAATCCTACTAAAAAAGTATTTATAGTCATCATATTTTTCTTATAATACATATCATGTAATTCTTTTTTAGTACTATTTATATAGACAAAACTTGTTAAATCATAGAATTTAAAATTATTAGAAGTAGTATAATTATAAAAAATATCTTCTATTTTAAAACCACTATAACTTAAAGTAATTATATCTTCCTTTATTTCAAGTAAAACATTTTCATTTATATCTTGATTCTTATCACCTATTTCAAGTTTATTTTCTGTATAACCTATTATTTTCTCATTATCATAAATAATATCAATTGGCTTATTAAAATGTTTTAAATCAAGAGTACTTAATTTCATAAGGCCTTCATCACTTATTCTTTTAAATGGTGATGTTCTTTTTTCCTTAAAGATTTTAACAACCTTATCACCATAATCATAACAAATTGATTCTTTACCTTCACCTATTCTTTTACCTAATTTTATATTTTTTAAATCTAACTTATCCATAACATTCCTCTAACAAGATTATAACAAAAAAAATCACATATGTGATTTAATTTTTAATTATATTATCAAATAATTCTAATACATGTCTTTTTTCTTCATCGTTATTAATTATTTCTATATTTATTTCTTCTCCATTTATAATTTCTTTCGCAAACATTATTTCTATTGGTTTAAAATTACTAAGTAAGTATAAATAATTTACTCCATTATCTTCTAATCTTGCAACACATATATATTCTTTTTCATTATCTAATTCTATTATTTCACCATTTTCTATTTTCATAACTCTCTCCTTATTCTATAATCATATCTCCAACTAAAGAAAATGACTCTTTTATTGCATTAAAATAGGCATAAACTGTAGTTAAATATTCTTCCTCAGTTGCATTTTTTAAATCATTATAAAGTGCTTTATTATATAAAATACTATTATCAGCATCATTAATTTCATTTAACTTAGACATTATAACTAAGAATTCTTTTAATTCATTAACTAATACTTCTCTTTTATTTTCTAAATTCATACTTTTATAAATTTCAATCATTTCATCAAAATTTTCATCTTTTATCATAGACTTTTACCTCTTATTTTTTTTGATAATTTTTCTTTAAATTGTGCAAACTTACTTTTTTTCTTAACCTCATCCAATTTTTTCTTTTTTTCTTCTTCATGTGCAAGTGCAAGAGATGCACCCGCTAAAGCTCCTGCCATAGTTAGAGGTATTGAAACACTATCTTTTCCAAAACCTATATCAACATTACTTACTTCATTTTCTTTCGTTATAGATTTTTTATTTTGAATATCTGTTACTACATATGATTTATTATTTTTACCATCAATTTTATCTCCAACATTTTCGAATGGTACTTCTATTTTGTTTTCATTATCATTAATTATAACTGCATTTTTGCCATTATCTTCCATAATTTCTATTGTTGTACCAAGATATACATTCTCAGTATGACTTTTTCTTTTTATGCCTGTTTTATCTTTATAATCATCAAAATCTGTCCATCCTGTTACCTTTTCTCCGCCAAAATGTATTCTAGCTTGTAATTCTTCTTCATTACAATTTAATGCTTTAGATACTTTATTTATTGTTTCGTTTAGATTCTTTCCATTATTTCTTTCTACATATACTATTTTCCCGTCTTTTAAAATCGAGAAATAATCTACATTATAATTGTCTTCTTCTCTAAGTTTATTTCCTATAGTATCATTATTATTCCTTCCACCAAAATCATAATCACTAGATTCATGGTAATCTACTCCTTCTGGGAAATATGAATCATTTCCTATTACTAAGGAATCTGCAATTCTATCTGATAACTCTTTATATGTTTCCTTTATTTCTTTTTCTTCATAATTTTGTACAGTATATTCTATACTTTTTGTAACTATTTTCTTTTGTTTTATATTTCCACCTGTAACACCAAGTGTGCTTAAAAATGCTACTGTTGATGCAAGTAATAATGCAGTGCCTAAAAATTTTTTATTTTTTATTTTTACATTATGTTTTTTACTTACTAGATTATCCAAATTAGGTATATCGTCTTTCTTTTCTTCATTATGTTTGATTTTTATACTACTATCAGCGTTCATATTAAGTAATTTATTTAAAATATCTTCATTATTTTGATTCTTAATATTTTTTTCGTCTATATCTAATACTTTTACATCTGATGGTTTTAATGTAATTTCTTCACCCTCTAAATGTTTAAAAAATTCTTCACTACTTTTTGATTTTTCATCTTTCTTTTCATTAGAAAATACATATTCTTTTAATGCGTTTTGTAATTCTTCTTCTAAAATATATTCACCACAAGGTAATTTAAATCCTTTATTTCCAAGCATTAATATTCCAGCTCTTTTAAATTTTTTTATTCCAGTACCTTTAATATATACTGTTCTAGAATCTTGATTTTTTATTTTGCTATTTTTTTCGCCTAATTTTATAACTGATGAATTCTTCAAGCATTTAAATGTTTTTTCAAGTATCTCATCAACTGATACTTTTCTTCCAGTCTTTTTAGACTTTATTACTTTGTTTTCACCAGATTCATTTAAATATTTTGATAAAGCATTTTTTATTTCATCTTCATTAACATATACTCCATCTTGTAAATTTTTATTATCATTTCCAAGCATAATATTACTTGATCTCATAGATAAATCTCCTTCTGTTATGAAAGTTGATTTATCTTTTCTACCTGCCCTTATAGGATTTTCATATAAAGAAATCTTTGATCCATCATTATAATTAAAATTTAATTCTTCTATATCCTCTAAATTATTATCTCTATCCATATATACACTCCTATTACAATAATATAAAACTTTTTTATTTTTTTCAAGTTTCTTTACATTTTCATTGTACTTATGTTTTCAGCAAGTTCACTTACTTTTCTAAAGTATGATATTGCCTCATCTATATGTGAATCACATTTTTCTAAAAAAGTACTATCTACATTATCAGGAATATCATCTTTAGGTAAAGTTGCTAATTCATCTTTTAATCTTTTATATTTAACAAATAAAATTTCTAATAATTCTTTATCTATCTTTCCACTTTGAAACATATTCTGAAATTCTAAAAACATATTGTCTATTTTATTTAAGTCTCTTACAAAATCTTTATAAACCTCTAAATTTCTCTTCTTATTACTTATAACTTGTTCTTTATTTGATTTGTCATCTGAATGAATATTGTATTTTTCAACATCTTCAATATGAATATTATCAAGGGTACTCTTTACTCTATTATAAAATTCTAGGGCATATCCACCCTTTTTTGATATATTTTTAGTTAATAAAGAAAACTTTTTTAAATCTTCTTCATTTTTACAACAAGATATTGCATCATAAAACTGTTTTTCTAATTTACTTATTTCTTCTTTACTTCTTATAAGATCAGTAAATACCATCTGAAAAATAAAAGCAGAACAAGCGGAGTTTAACACTCTATTATCACCAATAATACTTCTATAATCAACGTCAAAATATGGACTTGTTATTCCATTTGGAATAACTTTAGAAGGTTCACTATTTTCTATATTATTTTTCCCTTCATTATTTATTTTTGAACCAACCATATTAAAAAATTCATTAGCATATCCGCCCTTTTTTGCCATTTCATTCATAAAATTATAAAGATAATTAAAATCTTCACTACTTTTACACTTTGAAAGTACGTTATCAAATTGCTGTTTTAATTTAGTTATTTCTTTGTCTGATCTAGTTATGTCTGCAAATGCCATATCAAAAACTAATGATGAACACTCTAAACCTAATTCTAAATTAGACTTGTTTATTCTAACATCAAAATAATCACTTCTAATTCCATTTTTTATTTTTTCTGATACTGCATTTACTTGTTCCATATATACCTCCACTATTGTATATATTTTAACATTATATTATATAGATAAACAAAAAAAAGATACATTTTACTGTATCTTTACATATAGTTTACTATATTATTTTTTTACTGTACTTTCTAATTCATCTTCATTTACTTCTTTTTTATTAAATCCATTTATATCTAATATTTCGTCAATCAATTCATCTATACTTTCTTTTGAATATCCTTCACATAATTTAATTTTCCTTACTAAATATTCAAATTTTTCCTTTGGAAAGCTTATTAAATCTAAGTTACTATCATTTTTCATTTCTGATTTTGATATTTCATCAGCTCCATAATAATCATCTTCATTTAATTTTGGCATTTTTTCGCCTACAAATTTTTCTTCATATTCATTCCCAGGCACTAGAAAATATTTATATCTTGATAAACGGTCATATTTTCTTACAACAGTATCATTTCCTTCAAGATTATTCATATCTCTAATTTTTTCATTACCATCTTTATCAATAACTTTTACAAAATCTCTTGCACTATCCCAAGTTGGATCAAAAGCATATGTTCCATCAATCCCATATTTTGGATCATCAATTTTTAATAAAACTCTTGCATGGCCAAAATTTTCACCATCTATTGGTACTATTGTACCAAATTCGTAACCATTTATACCAATTTCTTTCATTAATTCTGCATAAAATCTAGCATACCCAACACAAACTATATTTCCAGATTCAATTATACTATGAATATTTCTTGATATTAATTTATTTTCATCCTCTTTAACTTCGTTGTATACAAATGATTTTATTATATCGTAACCAAATGTTGCCTTTTCAAGTGGTGATAAATTTTTGTCTTCTATTAAAGATTTATAATAATCAAGTGTTGCTCTCATAGTAATAAATTCATCAGCAGTTATTTTTTCATAAGAATTATTATATTCTATTTTCAAATTATATTTTTTTTCTAAATGTTTTAATTTAATCATATCTGAATAAGTCTTATTTTCTAATTCCAATATTACATCACTAATATCATAATTAGAATTAACAAATGAATCAATAACTCTTTGAGCATCTTCTATTTTATTAATATTTTTTAGTTTAATCATTTTTTTTGAATCATTATATTCTATTATAGAATTTGAAGTTTCTTTTTTTTCTATATCTTTAATTTTATCATATACCATAATATCTTTATTTTCATCAATTTCAAATTTATTCTTACCATCTTCTATAACTTTTATTATAGTATCTATATTTTCATAAGGATTTTGACTATATATATTATATCTATTAATAAATTCTTTATAAAAAAAGTTACCAGAAGATATTTTTTTATCTTTGTAAACTCCATATTTATCACCTTCAAAATCCATAAATATTCCATCTTTTAGGATATCATCGTCAAATTTACCATCCGTATTAAATTCTTCAATGTTTGAACGTTTTAAAAACATTTCTAATTCATTTTTAGAAATAATTTCGCCAGCATCTTTTATTGATACTTCTTTTAAATTTGGAAATAATGACAATTCTATATTATCTAAAATTCTATTTGAATATGATAATTCTTCAATATTTTTACTTACATTTTCAATAAAGACTTTTTGTAATTTTTTTCTAAAATTATTCGAAATAGTAGTTTTACCATTACAATCCAATAATAAACTAAAGCAATCATCAGAAATATTATATACAGGACAATTTGAAAAAAATTCAGTATTATTTCCGGAATAATTTACTATATCATCAAATGAAACATTATTCATCTTTATATTTACTTTTTCAGAATTATTTTTTAAATATTCTTCGAATTTTTTTAATATTTCATCTTCTTTCTTTTTTAATTCATTTTCAATTTGTAATCCTAAATATTCAACCTTATTCATAAAAATTTCTCCTATTATATCACTTTTATAATATTATTTTTTCGTTTATATGTAAATATTAAAAAGATGCATATTAATGCATCTTTACACATAGTTTACTATATTATTTACGTATTACTAATTTATTATCTTCTTCATCTATATTAACTTCTTCACCAAATTTAATATTATCATTAATTATTTCATTTGCAAGTAATGTTTCTAGATTTCTAGATACAAACCTTTTTATAGGTCTTGCGCCATATTTTTCATCATAAGAATTATTAATAATAAAATCTTTTGCTTTAGTAGTTAATTTCAATGTAATTTTTTTATCATCTAGTCTTTTTTCTATATCACTTATAATTTTATCAAGTATTTCATATACAACTTTTTTATCAAGTGATTTAAATATAATTATTTCATCTATACGATTTATAAATTCTGGTTTAAATGTATGTTTTAATTCATTCATTACAAGTTCATCTTTATTTTCTACATTTTCCAAAATATATTCACTACCTAAGTTAGAAGTCATAATTATAATAGTATTTTTAAAGTCTACTGTTCTACCTTGTGAATCTGTTATTCTACCATCATCTAATATTTGAAGTAATATATTAAATACGTCTTTATGAGCTTTTTCTATTTCATCAAATAAAACTATACTATATGGATTTCTTCTAACAGCCTCAGTTAATTGTCCACCTTCATCATATCCTACATATCCTGGAGGTGCTCCAACTAATCTAGATACTGAATGACTTTCCATATATTCACTCATATCTATTCTGACAATATGTCTTTCATCATCAAATAATTCATAAGCAAGTGTTTTAGCAACCTCTGTTTTACCTACACCTGTTGGGCCTAAGAATATGAATGAACCTATTGGTCTATTTGGATCTTTTATACCCGCTCTTGAACGAATTATTGCTTCACTAACAAGTTTTAAAGCTTCATCTTGTCCTTTTACTCTTTTCTTCATGTTTTCTTCTAGATGAATTATTTTTTCTCTTTCTCCTCCAACTAATTTACTAATAGGTATTTTAGTCCAATTTGAAATTATTTTAGCAATATCTTCTTCATCTACTGTATCAGATAATATTTCATTTTTTGCTTTTTTATTTAATTCTTCTAATTCTTTTTCTAGTCTAGGAATTGTACCATGTCTTAATTTAGCAGCTTCTTCTAAATCATATCTATTTTCTGCTTGTTCTAATCTAAAGTTAGCAGTTGATATTTCTTCTTTTTTATTTTTTATTTTATCATTAATACTTTTTTCTTCTTCCCAGTCACTTCTTAATTTTTTTTCATCTTCTTTTAACTTAGATAAATCAGTATTAATTTCTTCTACCCTTTTCTTGCTTATATCATCTTTTTCTTTTTTTAGTGCTTGTTTTTCTATTTCAAGTCTCATTATTTTTCTTGTTAAAGTATCAAGTTCTGTTGGTACTGAATCCATTTGTACTTTAATAGTAGCACATGCTTCATCTATTAAATCAATTGCTTTATCAGGAAGAAATCTATCTGTTATATATCTATTTGAAAGAGTTGCTGCTGCGACTAATGCTCTATCTTTTATTGAAACACCATGATGAACTTCGAATCTTTCTTTTAAACCACGAAGTATAGTTATTGTATCTATTACTGTAGGTTCTTTAACAATTACTTTTTGAAATCTTCTTTCAAGTGCTCCATCTTTTTCAATATATTTTCTATATTCATTAAGTGTTGTTGCACCAATACATAATATTTCACCTCTAGCAAGCATAGGCTTTAACATATTACCAGCGTCCATTGCGCCTTCTAGTGCACCCGCTCCTACTATCATATGTATTTCATCTATAAATAAAATTATTTCTCCATTACTTTCTTTTATTTCTTTTAATACGGCTTTTAATCTTTCTTCAAATTCACCTCTATATTTAGCACCCGCAATAAGCGCACCAAGGTCAAGCTCCCATATTGTTTTATTCTTTAAACTGTTAGGGACGTCACCTTTAACTATTCTTTGTGCAAGTCCTTCAACAATAGCTGTTTTACCTACACCAGGTTCACCTATTAAAACTGGATTATTTTTAGTTTTTCTAGATAATATTCTAGTAATACTTCTTACTTCTTCATCTCTACCTATTACAGGATCGATTTTACCATCTTTTACTGCTTTTACAATATCTCTACCATATTTTTCTAGTGGATTTTGTAAATTTTCTTCATATGGATTTTGTCCGTTCATAGTTATCCCCTCCTTATATAATTGCATATAAAAAGCATACTTTTTACTGCATACTTTAATTATATCACTATTTTAGCACTTGTCAAGTAGGAGTGCTAAAAATTAATAAATTCTTTTAATATTTTTTTTACTTCTTCTATATTTTTAGAATTATCAATTTCAATAGTTTTTATACTACTATATTTTTCTTTTATTTCTTTTGACATTTCTAAATATGTATTCTGTTGTTTTATACTATTTGATACATTAAATTTAGCATATTTAGGTTCTACTTTTCCTTCTCTTTGAAGTCTTTTTTCATATAATGACTCATCACTCAAATATAAAGTAATATAATATATATCAAAATCTAGTTTACTAAATTCATCAAGTAATTTATTATATACTTCTGTAAATGAATATTCTTTTAAACCTAATCTACAATAATTTTCTTCTGTAAAAAATGTCCTATCAAATAATAAATTAATACTTTTGTTTTCTAATTTTTTTATATAATCTATTAGATCAATGTACATTTCTTCTGCTTTTTTTAGTCCTGATATAGAACTATCAGATGTACCACATAATCTATATAAATTTGTATATTTTACACTATTTCTTAAATAATCTGTTATTGTTGTTTTACCAGCACCTTGAGCGCCTTCTACAACTATTAATTTTGAATTTGCCATATACAACTCCTATTGTTCATCTACAACGTTATTTTCGATTTTATCTAATTCTTTTTTAAAACTTTTTACTTTAACTTTTATAATAATGCAATCAATAATATCTAGTACTGCATATATACATAAAATTATTCCTATAAAACTAGTAACAGTAGTTGCGCCACTTATTGGATTAACTATAAAGTATCCTCCTAAAACTATTATTAATATTGAATATATAAAAGTTATAATCCAAGACTTTTCTCCTAAATCTTTTATTTCAAAAGAAACTTGGATTTTGTTTATACCATTAATAATCATCCATACACCAATAAATACTGGTATTAGAATCATAAGTAAATCCTCATTTATTAAAAGCATAAGTCCACATACTATACTAAATATACCAGAAATAAGTCCTACACTCGCACCTAATCCTTCTTTTCTGTATCTAAAATAATCAATTACTGGAAACACACCAATAAGTAATAAAACTACTCCAATTGCAACTGTAATTGATTTTATAAATCCTTCTGCATTAACTGCTAAAACTAATCCAAATAAGAATAATAACAATGATGAAATTATTGAAATATTAAATACTTTCTTTAACATACATATCCTACCTTTCTTTTTTATTATATCACTTTATCAAATAAATTTAAAGTTGATATTTTTTTTAATTTATAATCAATTATTTTGCCTTCATAAACAAATTTCAAATTTTCTATTTTTCCAAAATCCATAGGTTTTACTATTTTTTAGTTTTTCCAAATAACTTAACACTATCATCAGAAAGAATTTTATATATAAATTCTGAACAATAGTATTTTCTTCTATTTATTTTCTTATTAAAAATTGCTAAAACAAGTCCTAAAAAATTGTAACCTTTACAAGGAATACCATATTCATCTAATAATCTTTTTATATTTTCATACTGTTCATCTGAAATAGATAGTTCATATATAAGTATTTCAGCTCTTGGTGATATTGAATAAAGGCCCTTATAAATACTTTCATTCATATATTTTCCAACAAATGGACAATATTTATATTTTCTACCTATAGAATACATATTTGTACAATCTTCATTAAATGAAATTGAAATATGTGAATATTTATCTTTAGTAAATAATTTTATTGTTTTAGCAAGAATACTATAACTTTGTGATAATACAATATATATTTTTTTCATAACTACTCCTAGTATTATTATAATATAAATTTATAAATATAAAAAGTTAAAAAAGAAAAAAACTAGATTTCTAGTTTTTAGTTCATTTATTATTTTTATTTTTTATATAAGCAAGCAATAAAAAAAATAAATATAAAATGAAAAGTGGAAAAATTATATCAAAGTATGATATGAAGTCTTTTATAAACATAGTATTACCTCTTATCATATTATATTTTTAATTTTAAATAATGTTAAAAGGAATAAATGATTATTCCTTTTTAAACTTTTTATTTATCCAATCTTTTCCATCTATTGCTCTTGAAACAAGCATAGAAGATGATGTATCACCTACAACATTTAATAAAGTTGCGGCAGGATCTATTATTGTTGCGACAATTGTTAAAATTGGAAGTGCTGTAAGTGGGAATCCCATCATTGTAATAATAAGTGTTTCAGATATTGTTCCACCACCTACTGGAATTGCAGTTACTAAAAGTGTTGAAATAAGCGCAACTAATATTACCTTTCCTGTGCTTACATCTGCATTAAATAGATATACTAAAAACATAATTTTAAATACACTACCAATAACAGAACCATCTTTATGGAAACTTGTTCCAAGTGGTATCATTGTTTCAGCAATATCATCTGATACACCAATATTCTTTGCACTTGTTATATTTACTGGTATAGATGCTGCTGATGAACATGTTGATACAGATGCTACTGTTGGTGGTAATATATTTTTCCAGAATAATTTAAATCCTTTTTTACCACCTGAAATAAATGCATATAAACTATATATAACAAAATAGAATATTATTGCAGTTACCGTATATATTACAAAAGTTTTTGCATATCCTACAGCAATTTCTGTGCCAAATGTTCCAATAAGATTTGCAAAATAAGCACCTAATCCTATTGGAGCATAATAAAATGTAAAATCAATAAATTTAAATATTATTTTATTAAAAGATTCTAATACTTTTATTGCGGGTTCTGCATCTTTTCCAACCTTTGATATAGCAAGACCAATTAATATTGAAAATATTACAAGTGCTATTATATTTTCTTTTGTTAATAATAATGAAAAATCACTAACACTTATAGCCTCTACTGTTCTAGATAATATACTTATTTTTTCACTATCTTTTGTGTTTTCACTACCTAATACATCTATTATTTTACTAGAATCCTTAGTGTCTACAAGCTTTATAGAACTTGTTACAACAAGACCAACAAGAGCTGCAACAATAGATGTAACTAAAAATATTAAAAATATTGTAATTAATACTTTTCCTAATCTTTTTGGTTCTTTTATTTTAGCAATTGATACTGTTATTGTTAAAAATATAAGTGGAACAATAATAACAAACATTAGGTTCATATATAAATCACCAAGTGGTTTAAGTACTTTTACTTTTTCTTTAAAGATAAGACCTAATATACCACCTATTATAACCCCCAATAATAATAGTATTGTTCCTTTATAATTTTTCCATACTTTCTTCATACTACTTCCTCCCTACTATAATAATATTCAATAGGTACAATAATATAAAAATAATATGAAAAAAAATTTAATATATATGTTATAATGTTTTTAGTGTCTTCGTAGCTCAGTAGGATAGAGCAATCGCCTCCTAAGCGATAGGTCGGCAGTTCGATTCTGCCCGGGGACACCAGATTGATAGGAAACTCGAACTTTTCGATTTTAAGTAATAAATGCTAACTAGAAATAGTTAGTATTTTTGTTATTTAAGAAAGAAAGTGAGAGTGATAATATATGTTAACAATAGAAACTAAAGAACTTGTAATAAGTGAAGAACTAAAAAAGAAAGTAGATATGATATGTAAGTTTGCTTGTGTTAATAACTATTCATTTAAAAATGGTAATATAGTTAATTTAAGAAACACTAATATTGCCTATATTAAAAGTAAAGGATAATGACTACTTAATATTTGAAAATAGTGATTATGTCTTTATAAATGACCATAAAGATAAAATTAAGTTTACTAATTTATGTGATTATATTAAAGAAAACTAGACCTATTGGCAAAGTAATTAAAATGATTATAGTATAAAACCAAGAAAAGCATGCAGTATTGCTTTTTAGAAAGAGAGGTACTTCTATGATTAATGATTTAAAATTTATACTTATATATTTAATTAGGAGTCAAAGATATTAGTTTTATCTAGTACTTTTGACTCCTATTTTTTGATACGAGGAGGTAATTTAATTGCATAGATTTAACTTTTATTTACCAATAGAACTATATGATAGAATAAAATTAATGGCAAAGTTTTATGGTATATCAACTACTAAAATGATGATTCAGTTATTAGAAATAGGTTATATCAAAATGTTAGATTCAAAAGAAAAAGGAATATGAGTTTTATAGATTCATATTCCTTTTATAATCTGCTCGATTAATTGTAATTTTTTAAAAAATAACTATATTTTTTTTTGACATGTTTTGTCTAGTGGATTAACTTCTACGCTTTTCTCTCTACCACTATCATATGTAATAACCACATTACTATCAGTATATGGGTTATAATGTGATATTGTAGTTGATATTCCTATTCTAGAAAAAGGTGCACTTAATTGGTTGAAAGTTTCTTTATCTATTTCAGCAATCAAAGGATTAATTTGATTATTTATTAAGTTAGGTATTGATGAATCAAATATATAATATTTATCATTAAATTCTATCAAATTATAACTATGTATTTCTTTATTATCATTTAATATAATGCCTGATGTTTTAAAAAAACTATTTATCCCCAAAAATTTTAATAAATTTTGTGCAACCGCTGCTCTTTCAGTACACATTGCTGCCCCTGTATGTTCTAAATTGGATATTTTGTTATTTTTACTTTCTTCATAATCGTCAGAATAATAATAATTCATTCTATTACCAATATTATCTTTACCGTTAAAATACTTATCTATAGTTTCTAATATCACATACGATAATTCAAATATGTCATTTATATTAACATTATTAATTTTTGTTTTTAATATTTCATAGGCATTTTTAATATTGCCTATTTTAACATTAATATGATCTAATATTCCACTTTGTATACCAATGACCTCATTTTCAAATGATTCATTAAATGATGACAAATATCCACCTAAATATGTGCCATTTACAAAATTTGCTCCTATTTTTCGTTTAAATACTCTATCATTTGTTATCTGTTTATCTCCTTCAACTATTATTTTGATTCCGTCTACTATATATTCCATTATACTTTTTTCCTTTCCCTTTCAAATTACTGTTTGTAATTAACTTTTGTTATATCAATTATACCAATTTTAAAAAATTTAATATATAGTTTTACATTTATTTTGTTCAATAAATGTAAAACTTTTGTTAAGTTTATTCCAGCTATAACTTCTTCGATTACTTCTTTTATTTAAGATTTTGAATAATATTTCAATTATTCTCTGTCTAAAATTATGCATCATTCTTCCATTATTAGAAACTCCATAATAATGATAATGACCTAGAAGTTTTCGATTAAGTGCCTTTATTAAATCTTTTTTTCACATCTCGATTTTCGTAGAGCCAAATTTTCATAGCTTTCACTTTCTGTTTAAATTTCTTCCGACTTGTTTTCATATTTTCTCCATTCGTACTAGCACATAAATCTTTTAATACAAACACATTATAATCATTTTCAAAAAAAATCAAATGCTGTTTTTAGTACACAACAATCTATATCAACTCCACACAAATATATGGATGTAATATTATTTTTTATTATATAATCTACTATTTTTTATTATATGCAGTGTATATGTTTTTGTCTATTACCATATTATCTTTAGTATCTATAACAATTTTTTTTACTATCATCATCAATACAACCATAATAGCATAATTCTTTTGTATATATACTATTATTTGTGTTTATAAATCTTGTAGATACAACTTTATCATATTTATTTAATACACTTTCAATTCTATTTATTAAATATTCTGTATTTTCATTAATAAATGCTTTTTGCATATCTATAACTAATAAAAAATTCATAATCCAATTTTCCAATCTATTACATAAACTTATTTTAATGATTTATAATATTCAAAAGCTTTTTTTATTCCAATTTCAAAATCTGTAGTATCAAATTTATTAATTCCTTTAATATCTTCATTCATCCATTTGTTTTCAACTGTTTTATAAAATTTTTCTAATTCAATTAAATATTTATCAGATCTTCTTTGTGTCCACTTGTTTTTATCATCATATTTTCTTGCACGCTCATAATTTTCTAATGCGGTGGTATCATTACGACCAAGTAAAATAATATTATCAACATGCAATTTTAAAGCATCAATAGGAGAAATACCATATCCCTCAATAATTACATTATGTTCTTTAGAAGCGTCATCAATGGCAATATTTATTATCTTTAATAATGCTGGAATTCTTTTAGGATTAACTTCTGTTTCATATCCTTTATGAGGTTCATGAAATCCTAATAAACTTCTAATACTACCTAAAGAAATAGTAATTGAATTATCTAAATCTTTTCTTATCATATTAGCAAGTGTTGTTTTACCAGAGCCTGGAGTTCCAATAATTAATATTTTCATTATTTTACTCTCACTCAAAATCTTCTTCATCTAGCAACGGAACAATATCTATAGCTGGTTCTTCATAAGGATGAACATTTCTTATCTTTGTAATAACATCCTTAACTTTATTTATATCACAAACAGCCTCGAGTTTCTCCTCTTCTACATACTCTACTTTATTATTTTTACCAATATAAGGTTTAGCATTGTTATTTGGTTTAAATGTTCCTATGCTTTTAACTGAACTAGTACAGTAATCATAATTTCCAATAATTCCAGCACCTGCCGAACACATTGCATTTCTAACTTTTTCAACATTTTCAATGGGTACTGTTACTACTATTTTTACTTTGTTAATATTTAAATTCATTTTTCCCCTCCTCACAAATTATAAACTTAATATTGATTTTTAGTTTTGTGAACCCCAACATTATAACTATAATCATCAACACATTGTTCATTGCAAATAATTTGGCTCCATTCTTTATATATTCCCATTAATTCATCTTTTGTATATTTTTTACTATAGTCTTTTACTAAATATATACGACTCTCATCTATATTTTTTGGAATAAAAGATTTTAAAACTATATATGTAAAAATATTTTTTTTCATATTTTTACCTGTTGCTGTTCTTTCAAGTTGAACATTATTTTCTTTAAACCATTTTGTTATATTTTCATACAATGAATTTGATATGAAATCATGACTTACATTTCCATATGTATCAATTACATCACCAGTTAAACCTAAGTAGTTTTGTTCTGTATAAGCAAAATTTCTCCATTCCTCAATAATTTGGTCTTCTTTTCTTATTTGAGCTGTTTGAAAAGCAATCATTTTATTATCATCATATAATGCAAAATATTTAGTAACTTTATTTTCTTCAATTTTTGAAATAGATTCTTTTGCAAAATCTATTCTTTTTTTAATATCCATTTCCAAGTTGTACATTTCATTACTGTTTAGTATTTGACTATAATTATCAATATAATTCCTTTTTTCTAAAGAAGATTTATCTTGCAAACTATATTTTTGAACCATATATACATTAATAGCAAATTTCTTTATTAATTCAGATAACATTTGAAATTCATTACCATCAATACTATTTATTATACTTATTTTATACATATTATCCTATCCTCCAATATTTATAAAGTATACAATACCTAAATTTTATTCAATTTATCTAGTTTTATGATTCTACCTAATTTATCAATTTTATAATTCTTATTAAAAATGATATTAATGCTAATAAATTGATACACTATTGAAACAAGCTGCCCTATTACTGTACAATAAGGTGTTTTCAAAAAAGTTAAAATAATTCTAAGTATTTGTGATATAACTTTGTTTGTAGTTGTTTTAAAAGCAGACCATTCTAATTGTAAATAACAAATTTTAATCCTATACATAGGATAAATTATTAAACTTGTAGATTTAAATAAAAAATATATTATTGTTATTTTAAAATTTAAATCATAAAACCCATATAAAATTATCTATATTTAATAAAGTTATACTAAAAATAATAAAAGAAACAATAGTCCCAACAAATAATCCAGACATTACTGCATCATTATTTTTATCTTTTTCTTTACTTATATTAGCTCCTGTCGAAAATACTGATTTTATTATATAATATATAAATTGTAATTTATTATTTACAACTACCACCATTGTCTTTAAAATAAGATTGAATATATTTAACCATCGTTCTTGAATTAGCAAAGTTCTTATCTTTTACAAGTATATTTATAAATTCAGAACCATTATGATCAATAAGTTTGTCATTTTCATCTTCCATATAGTAATCATATGTTTTACCATCAAGTGTACAAACTAGACTTACTGATGTTGTTGTCTCAACTTCTTTTGTTGTTTTTTTCATAGTGCCAAATAAGATAAATGATACTATTGCAATAACAAAATATAAAGCTAACAATATTCTCATAACTTTAAGTATTTTTATAATAACTCCAGCTAATCTTTCAGTATTACTTACTTTAGTTTCTAAAACATTTTTAATATCATTTTCTAATAATTCGTCAATACTAACATTAAGTTCTTTTGACAATAATTTTAATTGTTCAGGATTTGGAGAAGTCTCTCCTAATTCCCAATTTGATATTGTTTGTCTAGTTACATTTACTTTTTCTGCTAATTGTTCCTGTGAAAGTTTACAGTCCTTTCTTAACTTAAGAATATTTTCTCCTAATTTCATTTTTCTTTTCTCCTTTCACATACAATTATATATATAATTACTTTTGCAATCTACCAAATGTCTTTAGAACTTTGTCAAAGTTATTTAACATTTGTTATGCAAATAAAAAAATAAATTACATTTCTACAAATTACTATTTAATTGATTCTAGTATATTTTTCCATTGAATTATATTCATCACCATTTATTCTATAAATTCCGTTATATGGTACTTCAATATACATTTTCTCACTTTTCTTGTAAACATATAGTAAGGATTGTCCTCCTTCTTTAAAATCAAATTCTATTTTTATAATATTTTCTGCATTGACAGGATAATCTTGTATGCTTTCTTCTTTTGTAGTTCTTCCTTTTCCACTACCACTTAATACATAAATAATATCTTTGATTTCTTCGGTATCTTTAACTTCTTTTTTATTGTTATCTTTTTCAAAAAAGACACTTTCTATGTTTTCTTCTTTTGGAAGTGTAAGTGTATATTCTTTCTTACTACCACATCCTGTTAGTCCTAATACCAAAGCCCCACATACTAAAATAGTTAAAACTGTTTTTTTCATAAATCCCATCCTTTCAACAAATTACTATTTATCTGTCAAATATATTTTAACATATATCAAGTTTTTAATAAATATTTTGAAATTGACTTTCATTAAAATAGTTATCGTGATTATACTATAGTCAGTTAATAGATTATTATTGACTTTTTCTTTTGCTAATTAATACCTCAATTCACCTTTTTATATCATGTTACAAAAAAACTATTTCATTGAAATAGTCTTTTTTAATGTTTTAATGCTTTTAACATTTTCTTCCATAATTTGTTACTTGAATAGTTAAGTATACCCTCTTTATAAATTTTAAGTCCATACTTAAGTAATAAATATATTACAACAATCATTAATAATATAGATAAAATTATATCTTTAAATCCGATTACACCAGTTACTAATAATGATGGAGATAATATAGCAGATATAAATGGTACATAAGAAAGTACTCTTATAAATATTGCACCATCAAACATAGTATTCATTATTGCCAAATAAAATCCTACTAATGAAACTACAAATATTGGAGTTTGAAGTTGTTGAAAATCTTCCATATTTGTTGTCATTGATGCTAATATTCCAGCAAGAAGTGAATAACCTAAAAGTGTTACAGCCATAAGTATTAATACAAGTGGTATATAACCTACTAAATTATTTATCATACCAGTTATATTCATTCCGCTAGTAACGTTTGAAATTACATCAACATTTTGAATACTATCTAGGCTTTTACCACCTCTTAACAATATTCCAATAAGTGAATATAATCCTAAAAGTGCACACTGAATTATTACAAATAAATTTGCAGCAAGTATTTTTGAGAAAAAGTGCACTTTAGCAGGAACATTTGAAATAATAATTTCCATACTTCTTGTAGATTTTTCTTCATTTATTTCAGCACCAACCATTTGTACCACAAGTGTTATAAGCATAAAGAATGGAAATATTACAATAGGAGTTACAATTCCCATTATAAATTCATTTTGTTCTTCTTCTTTACTTTTATTTGCTTCAATATATTCTCTTTTTATTTCAACACTTTTACTTATCTTAGCAAGTTCTTCAGCACTTATTCCAATTTCTTCCATTGCAAGATTCTGTTTAGATGCTGTAATAGATGAATTTATTAATTGATATAAATTTGAATTAATATATCCATATGTAATCATTGTTACATTTATAATATCATTTTCATCATTATTAATTATCAATAATATATCTTCATCTTTTTTTATTTCTTTTTTAGCCTTTTTTTCATCACTTACTTTTTTTACTTTATATTTTAGTCCTGTATCTATAATTGTTTCTTCACTATCTATTGTTTTTTTAAATATTTCATATGTTTTATTAGTATTATCTAAAACCATAATATTATTTTGTTTATCAAAATTACCACCAAATAACATTACTACTCTATCAATATTTATAAGTGCGACAAGTACTATTAATAATAAAATATTTACAATTATAAATGTCTTATTTTTCATCTTCTTTTGAAGACTATTTTTTGTTAAAAACCAAAATTTATTTGTCATAAGAAACACCTACCTCTTTTGTAAATATCTCATGAAGTGATAATTCCACTACTTCAAACTTAGTTACATTTTTACATTTTGAAACATAATCAAATATACCTTTTGCATAGCTTTTATTTTCTATTTTTAATTCTATTTCATCACCTTTTATTATTGTACTTTTAACACCATCAAGTTTACTTAGTTCAGATTTAGATACATCTGCTTTTATAAGTATTTTTCTTTCATCATAATTATTTTTTATATCTTTTAAATTACCTTGTATTATTGTTTTACCATGATTTAATATAAGTAATTTTTCACAAAATAATTCAACATTATTCATTTGATGTGATGAAAATATAATAATTGTACCATTTTCTTTTAATTCATTAATAACATCTATAAACATATCTACATTTATAGGATCAAGTCCGCTAAATGGTTCGTCTAATATTAATAATTTTGGTTTATGAATTATTGAAGATATAAATTGAATTTTTTGTTTATTACCTTTTGATAATTCTTTTATCATTTTATTTTCATATTCTTCGATTTTAAATCTTTTAAGCCATTTTTTTAGTTCACTTATTATTTCATCTTTTTTCATAGATTTTAAAGTTCCATAATAAATCATTAATTCTTTTACAGTAAGTTTTAATAACAAACTTCTTTCTTCTGTCAAAAAACCTATTTCATCAGTTACATTATAATCTATTTTTTTACCATTCAACGTAATTTTACCACTTGTTGGTTCAAGCAAATTCATAATCATTCTAAATGTAGTTGTTTTACCCGCACCATTCGCACCAAGAAGTCCAAATATTTCTCCTTCTTTTACTTCAAAAGAAAGATTATCAACTGCTTTAAAATCATCATAGTATTTCGATACATTTTCTACTTTTAACATATTTACTCCTTTTCTTCTAATGGTTTCATAATTAATATACTTTTATTATCAAGATTAAGTTTATTAAATACTTCTTTTAATTCTTCAAAATTTAATTCTTGAAAATCTTTAAAATCTGTTGTTAATATTTTTTTATTATTCGCATAACTACCAAATAGATAACTCATAACATTTGAAACACCTGTAAAACAATATACAAAATCTGAAATCATTGATTTTTTTATCATATTAAAATATTCTTCATTAAGAGAAAACTCTTTTATTTTTTTATCTAAAATATCTATTATTTTTTCTGGGTAATCAGTAGATACATTAATACTTGGAACGATATAATCCATATATTTATTTGTTCCTATACCAATATTACCATTTATTAGATTTTTTTCTTTTAAATCAAGTCCAAAACCAGTTAGTTTACCAAGATTACTAATAAAAATTATATATAAATATAAATCAAGTTTATGATATGGAATTTTATAATCATTAATAGGTAATTTAAATGAATAAGAAAGTTCACATTTAGAAACATTTTGATAAATTACATCAAATTCTTTATTAACATTTTCTGGTTCATTAATTTTCTTTACTTCAATATCAGTTTCAATATCTACTTTTCTTTTGTCTTCAATCTCTTTAACAAAATTAATTACTTTTTCTTCTTCTTCATTTGTTACTATAATCAAACACATATTACCTGGATTATAAAATGTATTATAACATTTATATAAGTCTTCTTTTGTAATACTATCAATATCTTTTTCTTCACCAACTATTTCTCTTCCATAACCCAAATTTACAAATAGGTTCTTTAATTTTTCAAAGGCAAATACTCTATATGGATTATCTTTACCCATAAATAATTCCTGTTTAATAATACCTTTTTCTTTTTCAACATTTTTGTCAGTAAAATATGGATGTTCAACAAAGTTAATTAATAAATTTAAATTATCATAAAATTTTTCTGTACCACTTACTTGATAAACAGTATGTGTATAACTTGTAAATGCGTTACTTGATCCTCCTATTAAAGGGAATTTTTCTAAAACATGTCCATCTTCTTTTTCAAACATTTTATGTTCTAAAAAATGAGCAATTCCATCAGGAAATTTATGCATTTTTTCTTCATTTATTGGAACAAATTCTGTATTAAGTGCTCCATAATTAGTTATATAATACGCATAAAACGAATGAAAATCTTTTTTTCTATACACATAAACATCTAGATTATTATCAAGTTTTTCATAAGCAACATATTCATTTAATCCTTCTAAATTAATCTTCTGCATTTTTATTTATCCCTTCTAACATATATATGATATTTAAATTTATTTTTTTAGAAAATTCCACTATTTCATTCTTTGTTACTGTTTCTAAGTTTTTAATTCTTTCATCTATATCATCATTATTTGTAAGAATTTTACTAACATTAGAATAAAGTATTGAAGTATTTTCATCTAGAAAACTATTAAGCATTGATCTTCTAGAAATAATTGCATTATTAAATTCATCATCTGTTATTTCACCATTTTGCATATTTTCTAATTCTTCTTTTGTAGCGTTTACTACGTCATCCTTACTTTCACCATTGATACCCGCAAATACTGATAAAACATTATCTTCTCTGCTTATATTTGATCTAATCACATACGCTAATGATTTTTTTTCTCTAACATTTTTAAATAATTTAGAATCTGATCCAAGACCAAATATTCTATTAAATAGTGGTAAAATAACATTTCTTTCTCTATCAGTAATATCAGAAAGTTTAAATAACATAACTAGTTTTGATTGATTATTTTTATCTTGTTCTATTTTTTCTTTTACTTCTCTTTCTAAAGCAAAGTTATTATGTCTATATTTATTTTCATTTTTACTAAATTTACCTTTAACTCTATCATTAATTATATTTAATACCTTATCATTATCAAAGTTACCAAATACAAATATATTTACATTTGAACTTTTCAAAAATTCTTTATAATATTCATACATATTTTCTTCATTTAAATCATCTAAACATTCTTTATAACCAATTGTTGGATATCTTAAATATTCTGGATCAATCATTTCATATGCTTTTAAATATGCATATCTATCTTTATTATCCTTTTCAGTATCATATAAATCACTTAAAGATTTTTTAGCTAATTTGAAATTATTACTATCAAATTTACCATTTTCTACGTTTGGAATAAACATTGTATTAAAATAATGATCTAATGCTTTTTCTAAAAGTCCAGGTTCTGAATATTTATCTTCTAGGATTTCCATAAAAAAGTCTGTAGATAAAACATTATTATGTAAAATATTTTCTATTCCTACATAGGAATTATACAAATTATAACTCATTTTAACCATATCGGTTTCTGTTTTTAATATTCCATTTGTATTTGTAAGTAATCTTCTTAGTAATGCACTTTTTGTTAAAGATTCCTTTGTAAATTCATTAATAAAAATAGTAGATAATAATATACTTTTAAATTTATCTGTATTAAAGAAATGTACTGTATAATTATCATATTCATATTTTTTATATTCCATATATTTCCTCCCTTATTAGTATTTATAAAAATTATTATAATATGCTTTCAAGGGCTAATATTGTCATCTTATCAATACTATTTTGTCTTTGTTCTGCGGTTAATTCTTCTTTTTTAGCATGTGAATCTACAACAGTTAAAAGGCAAGCTGCTTCTTTATTAAGCAATTTTGCAATATAGAATAGCGCAAATGATTCCATTTCTGCCGCGATTATATTTAAATCTTTTGGTAATCTTTCTAAGAATTTACTTAGATCTGTCATATACCAATCGAAACAATCAGATGAACATACATTACCCCTTACAATATTTATATTCTCTCTTTTTGCCACGTTTTCCACTAAATCTGTTAAATTTTTACTAGATTCTGCTAAATTTACATGTTCATTGTTCAAAGTATATGAAAAATTACTTTCTGTATAACTTTTATCAACAAGTATTATATCAAGTAAATTTATATCTTTTGAATATGATCCACATGAACCAAGTCTTATTATCTTTTCTACTCCATAAAACTTAAATAATTCATATGAATAAATACCCATACTTGGTATTCCCATTCCATGAGCCATTACTGTTAACTCTTTTCCTTTATATGTTCCTGTATATGCATATATATTTCTTATGTTATTTACAAGTCTTGGATTTTCTAAATAATCCTCTGCTATTTTTTTTATCCTAAGTGGATCACCTGACATTATAACTGTTTTTGCTATATCACCAGGATTTGCCATATTATGTGCTGTTGCCATTTTTATCACCTTCCATTTTAATTATATCATAGTTTATATATATATTAAGAAAAAAGATGAATTACTTCATCTAATAACACTATTTTAATTTATTAATTTCTTCAATTGATAAACCTGTTGCTTTTGATATGTCTTCTATAGGCATATTCATTAATAATAAGTTTTTAGCAGTTTGCTTTATACCATCATTAATACCTGATGTATAACCTTGAGATATACCTTGTGATATACCTTCTTCTTTGGCCTCTGAAAGTAAACTATTTTGTATTTTCTTTTTATCCTCTTCTTCACTCATATACTTTTGAAATTCTGGATCATCATTTACTATTGTTACATTTGTTATATATTTATCTACTATCTTATCTTTTGGCATACTCTTTAACTCCTTTTTATCTAAATCAAGCATTATCATATATTGATTCTTCTTGATTTCATCTTCATTTTTACTATACCAAATTTTATCATAATAATCCATATTTATTTCATATATTATGAAATTTTTAACATATAGTTCACCTTTTTCGTTCATTATCTTATATATTTTCATTTCTTCATTATTTCTGCCTAATCCCCATGTTAAATTTACTTGAATTATATCAGTGTCTTCATTATATGTATCACCAACACTTGCATTAGACTGATATATATTACAAATATACGCAGTACTTCTAGTATGAAGATAATCTTTATTTTGTGAATTTATCTCTATTTCAATCTTTTTATTACCAGTATGTACTATTGCATCTACTCTTTTATCTTTAATATTTACGTTACCACTTAATAACTCTGTTTTCTTAATTTCTAATTTATCTATTTTTATTTTAAGAATAAATTCAAGTAGTGCTTTTAATAAATCACTATTATCAGGGTTTAGAAATACTTCTTTAAATGCACGATCATTTCTGCATGTATAAAATGCCTCCATATTTTTCCTCCTTTCGTTATGATAAGAATAATTTCAAACTTTACAAAAAAATATTCTCTCATATGTTTTATTCTCTCTTTTTAGTTAAATCTCCCCTAAAAAAAAAGAAAAAAATTGAAAATCCTATCAATTTTTAACTATATCTATATAAAAAAGGATGAAATAATTCATCCTCTATAAAATATTATAAAATGCATTAATACTGTAAGACCACTTAATTTAACATTTAATTTAAGTTTTTTACAAAATTCTACAGTACCAACAACTTTATCAACTATTGATACTATATAACTCTCTTTATATCTTGGTAACTTTAAAGTTAAAGGAAACATATGCTTATATATAATGTCTTTTTCTTTAAAGTTTAAACCAACATATTTTTCTGAATTTTCTACAGCTATTTTATTATGTGTAAATGTAGATTTTATTCCATCAATAGTTGCCCCACCATTTTCATTATAGAAGAAATCATGCATAATTCCTCCTCTAGCAGTACTTTCATAATCTAGATTTAATTTTCTTGCTATTTTATATGAATAGTACGATACTCTCATTAAATGATAAAGTCTTGTTGTACCATGATGAATACATCCACCAATTTTCTGAAATTCTTTATTTTCTAATATAGGATTTACAATTGTTAAATATTCTGCGTCATCCATTATTTCATCTTCTATATTATCAAACATTTATGTACTCCTTCTTATTCTTCATCTTCCTCATCATTATCTACTAATACTTCTCTTGGTTTTGATCCATTTGCAGGTCCAATAATACCTCTTTCTTCAAGTAAATCGATTATTCTTGCTGCTCTATTATAACCAAGTTTAAATCTTCTTTGAAGTAATGATGCACTTGCTTTTCTAGTTGATATAACAAACTCAACTATATCATTATATAATGGGTCATCATTATCAACATCATCTTTATCAATACTTGTTTTACTTCCAACTTCATCAAGTTTCATAAAGTTTTCATCATATACTGCTTTTTGTTGTTCAATTGTTTTATTTGCAATTTTTTCAACATCTTCTTCTGAAATAAATGCTCCTTGTATTCTTGTTGGAGAAGTTGCTCCCATTGGTGCATAAAGCATATCACCTTTACCTAGTAATTTTTCAGCACCAGGATGATCTAGTATTGTTCTTGAATCTATTTGTGATGATACCGCAAATGATATACGAGATGGTATATTTGCTTTTACAACACCTGTAATTACATCCGTTGATGGTCTTTGAGTTGCTACTATTAAATGTATACCTGCAGCTCTAGCCATTTGTGTAATTCTCATTATTGATTGTTCTACTTCTTTTGATGCAACTAACATTAAATCAGCAAGTTCATCAATTAATACTACAATATAAGGTAATAATGGTTTTTGTGATTCAACTGGTAATAATTCATTTTGTGATCTTAATTTAGCATTATAACCTTCTATATTTTTAGTTTTTGTATCACTAAACAATTCATATCTTTTTTCCATTTCATCAACAACTTTTTGAAGTGCTGCTGATGCTTTTTTTGGATCTGTTATAACTGGCATTAATAAATGTGGGATACAGTTATACATAGTAAGTTCAACCTTTTTAGGGTCAACCATTATTAATTTAACTTCATCTGGTTTTGCTCTCATAAGTATTGAACTTATAATACAGTTAACACATACTGATTTACCTGAACCAGTTGATCCTGCGATTAAAAGGTGTGGTGTTTTATTAATATCCATAAATATAGGTTGTCCCATTATATCTTTACCAAGTGCAACACGAAGTTTATTGTCAGAATTTTCTTTTAAAAGTTCTTGCATCATTTCATAGAATGATACACCTGTAGATATTTTATTAGGTAATTCAACACCAACAGTACTCTTACCTGGAATAGGTGCTTGTATTCTTACATCTGTTGCTGCTAGTGCAAGAGCAATCTCACTACTTAATGCTTTAATTTTACTTATTTTTGTTCCTGATTTAACTTCTAATTCATACTGTGTAATTGATGGTCCAACGTGGGCAGTTTTTACTTTTGCTGTTATACCAAAATCTCTGAGTACGCCATCTAGTCTTTTAGCATTATCTAAAATCAAAGCCTCATTTTTTGCTTGACCTTTTTTCTTAGAATTATTATCACCAGCATCTAGTATGCTAAGATCTGGAAGTACATAATTTAAATATTTATTAGAAGCAGGAGTTTCTTCTTTTCTCTCTTCTTCTTGTTTTTTAGAAATAACTTCTTCTCTTTCTTCTTCGTCATCCTCTTCTATATAAGAAAGTCGTTTTGCTTTAGCAAGTTTTAACTTTTCCTTTTCTTCTTTTCTTTTTGCTTTTTTATCTATTACTTCTCCAGTTTCTTCATCATATTCTTCTTCCTCATACTCATATTCATCATCATCATCTTCTTTATCTTTAGATTTTTTTTCTTTTCTTTTAAACTTACTAAATAAATTAGTAATTGCATCTCCAATTGATAAATCAGAAACTAAAATAACACCAATAAGCATAAGTACACTAATAACTATAATGCTTCCCATTTTACCAAGTAAAATATTAAATATAGATATAAAGAATGCACCTATTACTCCACCACCTGCAAAGCTTACCTTTGTATTAATACATTTAATTACTTCATCAATAGTACTTTTCATTGTTTCAAAGAAACCAGCACTTTCATTTATATAATTTAAATGTGCAAGTGATAAAAGTCCAATTAAGAATATATATATTCCTATCATCCTAGATGAAAAATACTTAGGATTTTCTCTTTTAACAAGCATATAAGAACCAAATATTAATAAAAATGCTAAAACTATAAAATCAAATGATCCCATTAAAAACATTGCAAATCCTTTAATAATAGTTCCAAGAATATTTGCTTTAAATCCTAAAAAACCAATAATTGCTATAACGATAAAAATAATACCTTTAATCTCTATTGGATATTTAAAACCAGATTTGTTTTGATTTTTCTTTTGCTTCTTTTTTGCCATATTATACGCCTCATCTACTCTTTAATAATTATATCATAGAAAAGAAAAATAGAAAAGCATTTATTACTTTTCTATATCTCTGTTATTACTGTAATTATCATTGGTTTACATTCTGTTTCACTAAATAAATATTTACCTAATTCTTCACGAATACCATTTTTTATTTTATTAAATTCAACATAGTTATCACTAATATTTGAATTAATAACTTCAAGAGAAATTTCTTTCATTTTTTCAATTATTTCATTATTTTCTTTTACGTAAATAAATCCTCTTGTTAATATTTCTGGTCCAGCTTCTATTTCTTTAGTTTTTCTATTTAATGTAGCACATATTATAACTATACCATTATCACTTAAAAGTTCTCTATCTTTAAGTACAAGTTCACCAATATCTTGAGTTGAGTTACCATCTATTAATAATTCATCAATCTTAACGATTTCTTTATCTTCTGTTAATTTTCCATCTACAAATGTAGCAACCTCACCATTAAGTTTAAGTATTATATTATTTTTATCCATACCTATACTAGATGCTATATTAGCATTTTCTACTTGATGACGATATTCACCAATTACTGGAAAATAATATTTTGGATTCATTAAGTTAAGCATTAGCATTAAATCTTCTTGTGATGCATGATTTAATAAATGATTCTTACTTGATAATGTTATAACATTTGCTCCTATTTTGCTTATTTCATCTGTTATTTTAGCAGCCTTTTTCTCCATACCTACTTGAACAGGCTCTAAGAAAAAGATTGTATCACTAGGATTTATTTTAACATATTTATCATATCCGTTTACAATTCTATCTAGATTTACATATGGTTTTTCGTTTTCATTAGATATTAATATAATTGCATCTCTATCATTTAGATTATTTAAATTACCAATTTGTTCTTTATCAAAATTTACATATCCTTCATCAATTACATAATTAATTAATGTTTGCATCCTTTTTCCCATAACTACTACTTTTCTATGAGTTTTAGCTACTTCATTAAATAATTCTTGAAGTCTTGATATATGATTTGTAAATACAGTAAATATTATTCTACCTTCGTTATGTAAAAGTGCATCTCTTACATCACTTGCAATTCTATTATTTGGTGTTGTATATCCTGGTCTATCAGCATATTCTGATTCACTTAAAAGACATAATACTCCTTGTTTACCAATATAAGCAAGTTTACCAATATCTGTTTTATATGAACCAGTCATACTAGAATCAAATACAAAGTTACCAGTATAACAAATAGCGCCATCAGATGTATTTAAAACATATCCAACAGTATCTGGTACTGAATGTGTTAAACTAACTGGAAAAATACTATTTTTACCAAATTTAATATTTTTATGAGCACTTATTAAATGTAAGTTATTATATTTAATATTGTTATCTTCAAACTCTTTTTTTAGAATATCCACAGTAAATTTAGTTGCATAAACTTTTATACTAGGAATATTTTTAACAATATCACTTACTGCACCCATATATTTTTCATGTGCATGTGTTATAAAAATACCTTTTATTCTTTTTAAATTATCTTTCAAAAACTTTAAATCAGGTATTATATAATCAACACCAAGCATTTTATCATCAGCATACTTAAGTCCTGCATCAAAAATAAATAAGTCATTATCAACATCAACAACATACATATTTTTTCCGCTTTCATTAAGTCCACCTAAACTAAAAATTTTAATTTTACTCATTATTTTCTCCTTTCATTTTTTTACTAAAGAAATAAGCATTAATATTATAACAAAAAAAGACAAATTTTAAAAGCATTTGTCTTTAATTTTTTATTCATGTATTTTTTCTAAAACTAAATTTGTATCTGAGACTTTTACATTAGATGTACCTTTATCACCAATTAATACAACTGATACACTTAATATAGTTGTTTTTTCAAATCTGAATAGTATTACTCTTGAATAGTTCATTTGACTAAGCGTACCTTGTTCTAACTTATAGTCAAAATCTTTAATAGCAGCTCCTGTATCATCCATCAAATAAACTTCTATGCCATGATCAGCATCAACACCTGTTATATAAGTAGAAAATGATATTTTATAAATACCTGGTTCAACTTCTATATGTGAATTATCTAATAATTTAAAATATTCTGATGGATTAGGTACAAACCAAGCATTCTCAAATTCCATAACACCAGTATCTTCATTTTCAAGAAAACTTGCATGAACTATTCCCTCATTTGATGAAAGTGGCGTTGTTCCACTAGGACCTGTTGGTCCTGTTTCACCTTGAATACCTTGAGCACCTGTTGGTCCTGTAGGACCAATTTCTCCTCGTGGACCTGTCATACCAGTGGGTCCAATAACTACTGAACAAATTCCAAGTTTTCTCAAATTTTTGCTTAATTCTAGATTTTTCTTTATTTCTTCAAAATTTTGACAAGACATAAAAAGTTACCTCCTCACATATAATATATGAAAAAGTAACTTACACGCTTAAATAAAATAACTTATATTATTACTCATTAATACACTCTTCATAATTTTCTTTATCATTTGATAGTTGTTTTAAAGTATATTTATATTTTCCATTTTTATTTGACACAATTATATAATAATCTTCTTCACTAATACTTTTATTTGTTAAAGGATTAATTGTTCCTTCATCCATAAGATTATTTTTAATAAGTTCATTATAAGAAAATTTACATATATCGCTATTTTCTGTAGTTGTTTTACTTACAATACCTTTATATAAATCATCATTTTCACTAACAAGTAATTTAGCATTTTCTTCTATAATTTCTTTTAAATTATCAAATTCTTTTTTCTTTTCATCATTACTCATCTCAATTGATTTAATAACCCCAATGCTTGAAACAACTCCCAAAATAAGAATAACCGCAAGTAATTCAATTAAGCTAAAACCATTTTTCTTCATATCATTTTCCTCTAACAAAATTATAATATATTTTCTTTTATTTTTAAAGCACTTATAATTAATTTTATTTCTTCTATGTTTTCTCTATCAAGTATTATTTTATAATTAGTAACTCCAATACTTTGTAACTTATCTATTTTATCTAAATAATTAATATCTTTATAATTAAGTATTTTCATATAACAATTTTCGCTTCTAATAGGAAATTTTTTATTATATTTATCTACTAAATAATAATCTTTAGCGCACTCATTACATACTTTTTCTTTATTTACATATGTATTTAAAAGGCAATACTTACTTATCATAAGTTCTGGTTTTCCATAAATAACAACCTCTAAATTAGGTTCTTCATTAAAATTATTTCTATAATTTTTAATAAGATTATCAATTTCTTCTATTGTAAGTTCATATGAAAGTGTTACCTTTTTTACTCCTTTATTATAAAGAAAATTTACATAATATGAATTAACAACATTAAAATATGTATCAGTAATAGTATTTTTTGTGATTTCACCTATTTCTGAAATCAAAGTATTTTCATTTTTAATATTTGAATTATTAATTCTAGGCATTTTAAATATTACTCTATCATTATTTTTATATTGTGAGTATAGTACTACATTATTTACATAACACTTATAATCTGTATTATCTAAAATATATTCTAATTGTTCCTTATTTTGTACCTCAAAAAATATATCATTTGTAATTTTTATTTCTGATTTATTTAATATTACATTATTCTTTTGATAATTATTTTTTACTCTAATTCTATCATCTGTTAATTTCTTTATAATATCTCTTCTAAGATTATTAATAGTAGTCATTGGTATAAATATATCAGAAGGAATATCTATTTTTAAATTATCAAATACATAAATATCATTACCAAGTTTGTTTAATTTTTCTTTTATATCACTTTCTAAAGTAGGTTTATTTTTTGCTTTAAAAACAGAATCATTAAGAATAATTTTTTCTGTATTTTCTTTATCTGTAACAGTAAATATAATTTTATTATTTTGTACTTTAAATTCTCCATCTATTAATACTTTTCTTAAATTAACACTTGTTTCATTTATATAATTATTTAATTTTATATCTATTGTTTTATAAACCTTAGTTCCTTTTTTTATTTCTTCTTTTGAATCAAATTCTACAATTTCACCTTTTTTAGCGCCATTAACAAGTAAGTCATTTTTATATATTCTATTTAAATAAAATCCTATTTCATTATTTTGTATAAATCTAACCGCATCACCTTGATTTATATAATCAGATAGTTTTATTTTTACTTTTCCTTTTTTATAATCTATTACTTCACCAATCAATACACCTAAATGATTAGGTCTAAATCCATTAATAAATTCTTTTGCTCTTTTACTATATAGATTACCTAAAGTAAAACCTCTATTAAATACCTTTTTCATATTAGTAATATCTTCATCACTTACTTTATCATAATCTATTTTATTTCTATAACATCTAGTAACTAGTCCAACATATTCCTTACTTTTCATTCTTCCTTCTATTTTAAAACTATCTACACCTATTTTAATTAAATCATCTAAATTATTTATAGTACATAAATCTTTTGGACTAAGTAAATATTTATCTCCTAATTCTACCTTTTTATCACCATTTAATAATGTATATGGTTGTCTACAAACCTGAGCACATTTTCCTCTATTACCACTTCTATTACATTCAAAATAACTAAAGTAACATTCTCCAGAGCAAGATATACATAGAGCACCATGAACAAATACTTCAAGTTCTATATCAACTTCTTCTTTCATTTTTTTAATAGTTTCTATAGGAACTTCTCTAGCAAGTACTACCCTCTTAAAGCCCATTTCTTTTAGAAATTTAAGCCCATTAATATTATGAACATTCATCTGTGTTGAAGCATGCATTTCTAAATTTGGAAATGTTTTATGTATTAAGTCTGCCATACCCAAATCTTGTATAATAACTGCATCTACTCCATTTTTATATATAAAATCTACATAGTTAATAAAGTCTTCTACTTCATCATCATAAACAATTGTATTAATAGTTATATAAATTTTAACACCATATAAATGACAATAATTAATTGCCTCTATTATTTCATCATCATTAAAATTTTCTGAAAATGCTCTTGCACCAAATTTCTTACCTGCCATATAAATAGCGTCCGCACCATTTTGAACTGCTACTTTTAATGTTTCTAAATTTCCAGCAGGAGACAATAATTCTGTTTTTTTCATAAGTAACCACCAAGAAAAGTATACCACAAAAAACATTTATAATAAAATAAAAAGAACATTTCTGTTCTTTAAATCTTTTACCAAGCTCTTCCGCCTCCACCACCGGAACCTCCTCCTGAATATCCAGAAGAGGAAGAGGAGGATGATGAAGATGATGATGAATAACCATAATTTTCAGTAGGTTTATATTCAAAATCATGTGATGTAATAATTCTATTTATTCTATACATATTATCATCCATCAAGCGACTCATTTGATTAAAATCAAGGGTATCATTACTATAGAAATTTTCATTTTTTAATGCAATACCTTCAAATTTTTTAATATATTTGTTTGTTATACCAAGTACATAAGCATATGGTAATATATCATAAAAATAATAAGGATTCTCATCTACTAATGCTTCTAATTTATCTTTTTCAACTGCTATAAGAAATTTTTTAAAACCTTTTATTTTATTTAATAATTCATTCCCATATTCAGTCCTTTTCTTTATATTTTTTAAACATAAATACATTATTAATAAACATACTAATTCAATATATATAACGTTAATATTTTCCATTAATATAAATGTCGCACCTAATAAAAATACAAAGCAAAATACGCCCATACAAATCTTAATACTTGTATATTTCTTAGTAAATAGAAAAGGAACTTGTGTTAAGGTTAATAATAACCAAATAAGTAATATCAATTGAGCATTTTCTAAATATGCCTCTAATAATAAAGAAATAACAAAACTTAATATCATATTTATTAATATTACTATTTTATATTTCTTATTATTTTTTTCAAAATATCTATTTTGTGTTGTCTTATTTTGTTTAATTTTTCTTATTTTATCAATAGTAGGATAAAATTTTCTTTTTAATGAGGATACTAACACAACATCACTTTCACTAAATAAACCTTCAAAGAAAATTCTTTCACATCTGTTTCTACCACTATATTCTTTTAACTTTTGAAGTTTAATCTCGCTACCATCTTCAATTATTTTTATATATCCTTTACTCACAAGACAAATGAGTAACGAAACAATTCCTTTATTACTTATTTTTCCTTTATATATATATGAAACATCCAAACTGTTTAATCCCTTTGGTGGGAAATACTCAACAGGATATGATTTTCTTTTATTTGTTCCTTTTATTAAGAATATTATAATTGATATTAAAGTCAAAATTATTGGTATTATAAAAGGCAAATTACCAATAAATCCAAGACTAAAATATTTATTTGGGAGATTAATTTTAACAGTTATAGCATTATAAGAATCAAGTATACCAATATAACTACCTTCTATTACATTTTTATTTACTGTATATTTTATTAATTCACTATCAGTTGATCCATATCTTCCATATGTAAAATATATCTCATTTTTATCAAAATCTTTTGGCATTGTTATTTTAAATGTTATATTATCAATTGTTGTATCCCAGTCATCCCCAATTATGTTAAAATAAAATTCATCATTATATTCGTCTTTATTAATTGGTAATTTATAATTATATTTTATAATATATTCTTTTTCTCCAATAATTTTTTTATTTTCATCACCAATTTTTAATTGTAATTCTTTATTTTCTTCACTTTTAGTATAATTTTCATTTATTTTTAGATTTGATATTTTAGCATTATCATGATATTCATTTTGTAATGGGATTTTTCTTATAATACCATGTTTTTCATTTTAAAAATCAACTGTAATTTTTTCGATTATATCAAATGAATTATTTTCATTAACATTTATATTAATATCATATTTTGAAATTACATAATCATCTGAATATGCATATACTTTTGTTGAAAATAAAAAAAGAAAAAAGAAAAAAAATATTAATTTACTAATTTTTTTCATATATTTATCACTCCTAATTTAATATATAGGGTTTTAACTGTGTTCCATTTCCACCGCTTACAGTAACATTTCCATTTAGTTTTAAAATAATATATGTTTTAGCACTATCAACACTTGTAAATTCATTATTCATAGTCATAACTTTATATTCATTATTATCTTTAATCCAATCATTATTATCCATATTTATATATGAAGAATTATTAAGTATAGTTTGATTATAAAGCTCTAATGAAATAATGGATGCATCACTAAATAATTTATTTCTTACTTCTTCATCAAAATTATCATTTGTATATGACTTTTCATATTCTTCTATATTTTGTTTATCGATTTTTTCATCTGTTTCTTTAACTAAATATGCACATCTATACATATCTACTTTAACTATTCTATAAACGTCTTTATTAAAAGAAACATAATTTAAACTATCTTTGCCTTTATATACAAATTCATTATTCACTTTATAAACATTTTCTTTTTCACTCTTTGTACTTACATAATCATATAATGTTTTTCCTTCGACGTATTCATATCTAACAACACCGTTATTATTTGTTATTAAAACTTTTGTATTATTATCATAATCTTCGTCTGTTAAAGGATTTTTAGTACCTTTTTTTATATATCCTGTATCTATTAAATCTTGAACAGTATATTCTGTTATAGAAGTAGAATTTACATCTGCTAAATACTTTAATTTTGCAGCATCTACAATATTTGATTTTGATACATTATACGCTGTTAATCTTGATGCACCTATTGTATCTATAACTTTTGGATAAGCAATTACACTTATAACCGCAAGTATTAAAATAACTGCTAGTAACTCAATCAATGTAAATCCTTTCTTCATATTATCCTCCTACCGTATAAATTACTTCTCCATTATAATTATAATAACTATTATTACTTATAATATAATTTTCATAAACCTGTACTTTTTTTGGAGACTTTATACTTAAATCTTTAAATGTTTCTAAATTTATAATAACATTTTCCCCATTATATTTTCCTTTTATAATAGGATATTTTGTAGTTATTATATCAAAACTATCATAAATTGGTTTAATAAGTTCTTTACCATCTGAATCAATTATACCATATTTGCCATTTTCTTCGAAAATAAATAGTTCTTTGTTTGTAAGTTTCTTTATATTTTTAAATAGTGAATCATTTAAGAATTTTATTCCATCATATTTAAGTGAAATTATTTCTTTACCTTTTCCATCAATTACTCCATATGAATTATCATTTGAAACTATTGCATAACCATTTTTATTATAATTTGATACAGTTTCATATTCTTTTCCTGTTATTTTACTTCCTTTTTTATTTATAAAACTATATTTATTATTTTCTGTTTTTATTATCATATAATCATTTTCATATGTATTGTCAAGTGGTTTAATATCACTAAATGATCCTAATTCTTTCTTTGGAGTATATATAGTATATATTTCTTTTTTTGCAGTAAAATTATATTTCTTTTGAAGTACAACTCCATCAGAATATGTATAATCTACTCCTTCACTGTTATTGATTACATCTTTAGTTAATAAATTTATATAATCAATACTTGCATTTTCCTTTATACCAATAGCAATATCTGAATCTAGTGACTCAATTCTAAGTCTTTTATAATCTTGTGTTTCGTATACTACTTTATCATTTTTTATAACAAAATATCTATTATTTCCTGTTTTATTTTTAATATAAAATACATTATTATCAAGTACATTAATTTCATCTAATGTATACTTATATACTTCATTACCTGTTTTTGTATTTATAATTGTTGATGATGAATTAATTTTTATTTTAGCATATACATCAGAAGTACTATCATCTGTTAGATTAGATACTTCAACTGATATATTTCTATCGTCTACTTCGTCAACTTTATAAGTATATATCTCTTTACCCTCATTATTCATGACACCCATTGTTTCATCTCTTGTAAAAATAAATACACCTGATTTAGAATACGTAATATTATCATATTTAAATCTAGTAAGTTCTTCAAGATTTTCAGTCATAAGTCCCATTTTTAATCCTTCTTTTGTAAATTTACTTACTGCATATCTATTACCATAAAGAGTTGCTGAAAAAATATTTCCAAAGGCTATTTTATTTTTTCCTTTTCCATCTATTATTCCATATAAACTATTATAATTTTTTACAACTGCATATCCTTTATAAAAATCTGTTCCATATAAATATTTTGGCTTAACAATCACCTCACCAGAATTATCTATATAACCTGTTTTTGAATTTTCTTCTATTTTAATTAAATTAACTGAAGCAGCGTTTGCCTTATTAACAAATACATAAACTCCAATTAATGAAACAAATAAAAATGCGACTACTGGTAAAACTCTAGATGTTTTTTTAACAAATTCAGCATATTCTTTTGTATTTTTATATGCTTTTTTCTTTTTAGTTTCTTCCTTAACATCTGGTTTAAATAAATCTCTTGCTTTTATATTTTCATCACTATCATCTAAATTAAGGCTAAATAAGTCTTCTTTATTCAAATTTTCACTAGAATTAGAAACATCTATTGTATTTTCACTTTTATTTAAGTCATCGTTTAGAAATAAACTATTTTCTGTATAATTACCTACATTTTCTAAAATTTCATTATCATTTTCATTTGATTGAAAATTATCATTAGTTAATACTTTATCTGTATTACTTTGTTCATTATTTACAAATGAATTAACGTCTTTATAATTTTCAACAATATCATCTTCTAAATTATTATTTAACGTATCTTCGTTTGTTTCATCTTTCTTTTGTTCTTGTTTAACATTTTCACTAGAAAAGAAATTTGCTATATCAGTACTATTTACTTTATTTTCATTTTCTTTTTTTTCATCTTCGTTTTCATAGGCGGGAGAAAATGGTAAATCATCATTAAAATCAAAGTTATTCATACTCTTCCCTCCTACTATTATTCTTAATAATATAATACCATAATTTTAAAACAAAAAAAAGGTAATAATAAAAAAAGATTGTTTTATCAATCTTTATTCTACAATATGCGCTCTTACAACAATTCTTGATTTACCACCACTTTCACAAGTGACAAGTGTAACATGATAATCTTCTGTATGAACTAAATGACTTGTATCTTCAGGACTAACATATCTACTTACTGAATAAACAGTATAAGCCATCTTTCTTCCTTTATTATCAGAAATATATATTAAATCACCATTATTAAGTCTTCTAATTGGATAAAAGAATGGTGAGCTTCCTCTATAATTATGTGCGGATATTACAAATCCACCTTTTTCATTCAAATCAACACCATATGTTTTTATAGATCCTATACTCATAGCGGCATAGGTATGTTCTTTTAAAATTACAGTATTTACACCAACTCTTGGTATTTCTATTCTTCCTAAAATAGTATAACCATTATAATTTACTGTATATGTTTTTTCAGGCTCTGGTTCTATATCTTTCTTTTCTATTTTATTTTCGAATAGTTCTAGAGCATTTTTTTCTTGATTATTTAATTTTCTTTCACGAAAATTATCATATATCATCATAAATGTTACAAAATATAAAGTAAAAATCAGTAAAAATATAAGTATATTGATAAATTTCTTCATATGCCCTCTCCTACTCTTTTTATAATTATAACATATTTTTTATTTCATTTCATCAGGTAAATTTAAATTCATGTAATTAAGTACAAAAGGTGCGATATCAGATAACTTATTTACATTATCTATATTTAAATTTTTATCAGTTACAATAAATGGTACTAAATTAGTTGTATGACTTGTTACCACATTACCATTTTCATCTATCATTTCTTCAGCATTACCATGGTCAGCAGTTATTATAAATAAATATTCATCTTCAACGCATTTCTTATATAATTTACCTATCATTTCATCTATAGTTTCAATTGCTTTTTTAGTCATATCATAGTTTCCAGTATGACCAACCATATCACCATTTGCAAAATTTAAGAATATGAAATCATAATTATTATCCATTTTCTCTAATAAATTTGAAGTTATTTCTCTAGCACTCATTTCTGGTTTTAAATCATAAGTTGCTACTTTAGGTGATGGAATTAAAACTCTATCACAAAGATTTAAATCTAAATCTCTTCCTCCATCAAAGAAATATGTAACATGTGCATATTTTTCTGTTTCTGCTATTCTAAGTTGTTTTTTTCCTAATTTAGATAAATATATTCCAAGTGTATTATCTATTATTTCTTTTTTAAATGCTATATCTGATTTAACATCATCTGATACATACATCATAGTTGTTAAATGTAAATTATTAAAGATTTTTCTATCAAATCCATCAAAGTTAGGATCAACTAAACTTCTTAATATTTGTATTGCTCTATCTGGTCTAAAATTTGCCCAAATTATACTATCATTTTCTTCTATCTTACCTGATTCATCTATTATAACAGGTTCAATAAATTCATCTGTTATACCTTTTTCATAACTATCAGTTATATATTTTTTATAGTCATCACACTTATTTCCAGTATTATTAACAATAACATCATAACATTTTTTTAATCTATCCCATCTTTTATCTCTATCCATTGCATAATATCTACCTGAAATAGTACATATTTTACCTATACCTAATTCATTTATTTCATTATTTAAATCATCAATATACGAAATACTTGATTCTTTAAATGTATCTCTTCCATCTGTAAATATATGAAAATATACATTAGAAAAATCTTCTTTCTTACATAATTTTAATAGTGCTTTTATATGATTAATATGGCTGTGAACACCTCCATCACTTAAAAGTCCCATTATATGTAATTTTGAATTATTTTCTTTTGCATGTCTAATTGCATTTAAGAATGATTCATTAGAATAAAAACTCTCATCTTTTATTGCTCTATTAATAAGTTCTAGTGATTGATATATTATTCTTCCAGCACCTATTGTTAAATGTCCAACTTCACTATTTCCCATTTGTCCATCTGGAAGTCCAACAAATGTTCCTGATGCATTTATTCCTTTATTAGGATATTCTTTCATTAAATAATCTATATTTGGTTTATTTGCATTAATAAGCGCATTACCATCTTTTATTTTACTTAATCCAACTCCATCTAAAACACATAATAATACTTTTTTCATTTTCTTATTCCTCCTCAAGCAACTTAAAAAAAGGTTAAACTAATAACCTAAATCTTTTAATACTTTATTAACTTCTTTTTTATATTTTTTGTCTGCAACTGCATTAATAACAACATTATCTACTCTATATAATTTAAAATATGTTCCTTTTGTATTTTTTACATAAGTGTAGTTATCTTTTTCTTTGAATTTATAATTTTTTTGATTCTTATATAAATCCTCTATTTCTTTTTTAGCATCTTCTGTTTTTTGATATTCAGTAAAGAATACTTGAACATTACCATTTCCTGCTTCTAAATATCTTATAACTGACAAATCATAATCTGAAGATTTATCTAATATTGTATAACCATCCTTAGAATTAAAATATTCATTATAATCTGTATAAGATACTTTTTCTAAATCCTTATTGCATCCACTTAATAAAATAACAAAAAATAATACTGAAAAAATTTTTAATATTCTTTTCACTTATTGCCCCTCCATTCTATAAATAGAATAACATAAATTTAATATTTTATCAATCTTTATATGCTTCTAATCTATTAATTTTTATTCCTTTTTCACTAAATTTTCTTTCATACTCTGTCATTACATTATTTTCAAAATCACTATTATGTAAGTCTAATGAAATATTTTTTAATTTATAACCAAATTCACTTAAAGATTCTATAGAAAATTCAAATAAAGCTGTATTATCTGTTTTCATAAATATAGTCTTTTTACCTTTAAATATATTTTCGTATCTATTTAAAAATCTTTCGTGTGTAAGTCTTTTTTTTGCAGCACGTGATTTTGGCCATGGATCTGAAAAATTTAAATAAATTAAATCTATTTCTTTATCAAACACATCTTCTATAAGTCTAGCATCCATTCTTATTAATTTTAAATTATCTAACTCTTCATTTTCTAGTTTTTGTACTGCTTTTACAATAACACTATCATACATCTCAATACCAATAAAATTAATATTGGGATTATTCTTTGCCATACCTATTATAAAATCACCTTTACCCATTCCTATTTCTATATGAATAGGTTTATCATTACCAAATACTTCTTTCCATTTACCTTTGTTTTCTTCTGGATTTAAAATAATGTATTTTGAACTTTCTATTATTTCTTTTGAACCTTTTACATTTCTAAGTCTCATAAATTTCACCCAAATTAATTATACTATATGGTTCACAAAAAATAAATATATGAATATACTAAAATTGAAAGAAAATAAGGAGGATAACCTATGAATAATTATGATAAAACTTTCGTTTATGATGAAAGACCATCATTTGAATCTTATAATAGTATGAATATGCAGTACCCTAGTATGCCTATGATGCCTGTATATCCAGGTAATATGATGATGCCAAATATGAATAATAACTCTAATAGTTATAATAATTTAGAATCAAGAGTTTCAACTTTAGAAAAGAAGGTTCAAAATCTTGAAAATAAACTTCAAAAATTAGAAAATAATCTATACCCAAAAGCAGTTGATTATACTGAAATGAGTAGTGATTATATAAATGCATCTTATCAAAATTCAATGAATATAATGTAAAAGGCACCAAATGGTGCCCTTTATTTATACATAATCATAGCAGAAAAACAATATATTTGTTCTTCTGAAAACATTGCAATACTTACCTGAAACTTTATATCTATAATATCAGTATGTTCAGATAAAAATTCATTTACTCTTTCTTCTAAATCTGCCTCATGACTCTCATCAAAGATTTTAACTTTCATATTCTTCACCTAACTATATTATAAAACTAATATAGTTATTTTTTTGTCACATAATAGGCTGTTATCTTTTTATTTTCATATTCGTACTTTATTAATACTTTTACTGTTATTTCATTTTTTAAATCATCAATACTACCAGTATATGGTATATATCCCGCTAAAACAACACCTTCTGGTTTCTCACCTTCAGTAAGTGTTACAGTATCATCAAAAATTCCTACACTTGGAAAAACATCATCTGTTTGTTTATCATGAATCGCAAGTGCTGTTATATTTTTAACAGTTCCTTTTACATTATCAATAGAAACTTCAAATCTAATTTCATTATCATTTTCTTTTGTATATTCTATATTAACATCAAATGGTAGATTTTCTGAACTTTCTTCTTCTTTTTTTAGTTCTTGTACATATTTAATATAAGTATCTTTATTACCTTCATTTTCTTTTTTTTCTTCTTTTACAGGTTCAGATTTATTTGTACAACCAACTATTATTAAGCTTAAAAATATTAAAACTATTAAAGTTATTATTTTATTTTTCATATTATATTACCTCTATAAAATACTCTTCAATTATTTTTTTCATAACTATTGGAAGATTTTCCTCATAAACATCTAACTGTTCATTATATCCATCCATAGACCTCATTGGTTTATCAGTTACTCCCTTTATTATAATACATTTTACATTATTTGTCTTACATATTTTTAAAACTGCATAACTTTCTAAATCTGATGCATCAATACTATTACTTGCTAAAAAAGTATAATCACTCCAAAGTACAAGAGCTTTATCACTAGTACCAAGTACTCCATCATAATACTCATTTGGCATGGAAACTTGATCAGGAACTAAATATAATTCTTCATCTATTTCTTCTTCTAATTCTCTAATAATATAATCATAATCAATTACTTTACTTGGAATAATTATATCACCATAATTAAGTCCTTCATTAGATGAAGTACAAGTTCCTATTACAATTAATTTTTCCAAATTAAATTTATCTATCATATATTGAGCTGCTGCTGATGCATTTATTTTTCTAATTCCACTTCTAAAAAATACTATATCTTTACCTCTAAATTCAGTTCTATAATATTCTCCAAAAGGATATTTTTCTAAATAATCTTCCCCTATATTATATATTTTTAATAACTCATTAAATTCCTTTTTTGATGAAATTAATACTCCTATCAAATTATTCACCCACTTCTTCTTTTATTATTTCTTCTTTATATCTAGTATTAAATAAATCGTCATCTTCTAATACTTCTATATCATCCATATCTATTTTTGGAAGTTCATCAATACTTGATAAATTAAAATAATCTAAAAAATAATTTGTTGTTTTATATAAATTAGGTTTACCAGGTAAATCACTTTTACCATCTTCAACAATAAATCCTTTTGAAACAAGATTTCTAATCATTTGTGATGAATTAACTCCTCTTATTTCATCTACTGCTATTCTAGTAATTGGTTCATTATATGCGATTATCGCAAGTGTTTCAAGTGCTGACTTACTAAGTGTATTACTAACTTCTTCTGTTAATTTTTTTATATATTCCTTGTTTTGTGCCTTAGTTACAAGTTTATATTTATTACCTAATAATTTTAATGTTATTCCTCTATCTTCTTTTTCATATAATTTTTTTAAATTATCTAATTCTTCATTTAATTTTTCTTCATCTATTTCTAAAATACTTTCTAGTTCTTCTATTGATAATCCATCTTCACCTACTGCAAAAAATAAAGATTCAAGCACACTACTCATTTACTTCACCTTCTTTTAAACTTACTACAATATTATTAAAATTATTTTCTTGAATAATATTTATTTCTCCAAATTTAGCCATTTCGAGTATTGATAAAAAAGTTACAACAACATATTCTCTTGTTTTTACTTCAAACAAATCAAAGAATGATACTTTTTTCTTATCTCTTAATATATTTCTAATATCTTTAGTTCTATCAGTTACTGATATTTCTTTTTTTGTTATTTTTGTTTCAAGTGGCTTTTCATCTTCTTTTCTTTTTAAAAAATCAGATAATGCTTTTGTTAAGTCTTCTACTGTAACACTTCCATCATTTGTAATTTCATAATCAGTAAATTCACCTAAATTAATTGGTTCTTTTGTATATATGTTTCTTCTATCATCTTCGAGTGTCTTAAATGTATCAACCATATCTTTATATTTTTTATATTCTACAAGTCTATTTATTAAATTTTCTCTTGGATCTTCTTCATATTCATCATCTTCATCATTTTTACTATTTGGTAAAAGAAGTCTAGATTTAAGTTCAATTAATTCTGCTGCCATAACTAAATATTCAGATGCTACTGTTAAATTCATTTCTTCCATTCTTCTAATAAATTCTAAATATTGTTCTGTAATTTTTTCTACTGAAATATCATAAATATCCATTTCACTAGTTTTAACTAAATGTAAAAGTAAATCAAGGGGACCTTCAAAATCATTAATAACAAATTTATAATCCATTTACTTCACCTACTTTTCACTATAAACCATTATAACATATATAATTAGAATAGCAAAAGAAAAAATTTAGCATACCACTAAATTTATTTCATACTATTCACAAGTTTTTTCTCATATTCCTTATATTTTTCAATACCATTAAATACTTTAATATGATTTTCACCATTACATAAAAGAACTTTATCTTTTAACTCATACATTTCTCTAACCATTGGTGGTATTAAAATCCTATTTTGATTATCAGAGTTTGATATACCAAATTTGCTAAACATTAAAAAGTTTATTTTATCGTTTATATACTCAAATAATTCTAAATTTCCAGAATCAAAAGCCTTTTCTCTTTTTATTTTTAATTTTTCAATATACCCATTAAACACAATCAAATCATGCAAAGAAAACGTTATATCATTTTCTCTTGCAATCAAAATATTTTCACTTTTACCAAGTATTGAATTTTTAGGAATCATCATTCTACCCTTTGCATCAATTGTCATAAATTTAACTTCATCATTCATATTTTACACCCCCAATACTTATTTAAAAATATTTATAAGTCTTTTTTCATACGCTCTCTTTTTATCATCATTTTTAAATATTTTAATATGATTTACTCCATTACATACTAAAACTCTATCTTCTATATCATACATATCTTTAACATGATTTGGAATTAATACTTTATTTGACGAACCTTTTTTAATTACATCTAATTTACCAGATGATAATTCTTTTATATATTCATCAAAGAACTTTTTTCTTTTTATGTTACCACAAGATATAGCCATTTCACTTGCTTGTTTTAATTTTTCTAATATTTTTTTATACTCTATTAAATCATATATTGAAAATGTTAAATCATCTTCTTTTCTAATCAAAATATTTTCACTTTCACCAATAACAGATGTTTTAGGTACTATTATTTCACCATTTTGATCCATTTTAGCATAATAAATAACATTATTTTCTGTAATCATCTCATATCTCCACTAATAAAATATATATCTTTTCGAGGTATATAATATATATCATTTTATTTATTTTGTCAAAAAAAAGAAAGTTATTTACTATGAAGTTGTCAACAAAAAGTAGACACTAAAAAAGAATTATTTGAAGCCTAGTTG
>ERZ857965.318-NODE-318-length-72803-cov-48.161022_pt1 | contig 72803 bp, 60 predicted proteins | sample MGYA00519758_ERZ857965 | MGnify/ENA primary metagenome ERZ857965 (study PRJEB31778, sample SAMEA3449381) | human gut metagenome | biome: human gut; feature: human-associated habitat; material: faeces | place: United Kingdom | collected 2010/2012 ... | reverse complement strand
CACCTGCAATCGGTGTATTATCTTCTGAATCAAGCTTAGTCACTGACATATCAAGTTTCTGTCTGTCATTAGAGAAAGTAAGGCTTTCCTTGATAACAGGTGTCTTATCATCCACATAAGTGAATGTGACTGTCTGCTCATTCGGATTTAATACATATCCGTCAGGAGCAGTTACTTCTACAACCTTATACTGTCCAAGAGGAAGGTTCTTTGCTACTGCCTTTCCATCTTTTCCTGTTGTAAGAGTTGCCACAAGGTCGCCCTTGCTGTAATACTTTGTACGGTTGCCATCTGCGTCTTTCTGCTTGTCTGCTGTGAAAATATCTTCCGCTGCATACACCTTGAATACTGCTCCTGCAAGTGAACCCTCTTTATAGACAAACTCCTTATCCTCAGAGTTTGCAAAAAGTCCGCCCTTAAATCCGTCAAGTACCTCTCCCTTCTTTTCAACAGTAAGCTCTCCTACTGCCGGGGCATCAGAATATTCCACTGTGATGATGGCATCATTGGTATCTCCATCAGTCTCAAATGCTGTGTCTGTATCAACCGAAATGTTGATATAGTTATCGTTTACCACATATCCGAATGGTGCTTTTATCTCTTCAATGCGGTAGTTTCCGATTTTAAGTGCTTCTGGTAAGATTAAATCGCCATCCTCATCCGTAAAGAATGAAGTATGCTTAACCTTTGACGGATAAGTCGTGTACTGGGTTACATATTCGTTCTTATCAAGATTGAAAATCTTAAACTCAGCATTTGGTACAAGTACTGTCTGCTTTGTGTCAGAATCCTTCTTGATTACACGAAGCTTTGCTGTAAACTCCCTGTCTAAGAAAACTCTCCATGTCTGAGGCTCTGTTGGATGGTTCTCCTTAATCTTTACCTCAAATGGCTTGATAGTTTTCATGTTGTGAGGAGTCTTTGATTCAACTACCACATAAGTTCCATAAGGAATTGCAATGGAAACTGCATGTCCCTTGTCATCGGATGTGATTGTTGTTGCACCGTTTTCTCCGATTATTACAGGTGTTGCCTTATCAAAGTCATAGCTTCCATCTTCCTTTACAGGTAAAGATGATTTTAAATAAGCTGTAAACTCTGCTCCTGCAAGAAGTCCTGCTTCGGTGTCATCGCCATTGTCCGATACCTTGATGAGCTGGAATGGCTGCTTGATGACCTGCTCTGCTGATGTTGTGCTTCTTGATACCTCTGCTACAAGGTCTCCCTCATAGTCGCATACTACATCGTGCTCCTCTTCGTCTAAAAGATACCCCTCTGATGGAGTGATTTCTTTCACATAATAGTTTCCAAGGTAAAGGTTACTGACCTCTGCTTCCCCATTCTTATCTGTTGTAAGTGTTGCTACAAGATCTCCTGCCTTGAATACGACTCCTGTTGCTCCGTCCGGATGCACGATATCGTTTCTCGCATAAAGACCATAAACTGCACCTTCAAGGCTTGCATCACCCTGTGGAACTGCTTTGCCCGATTCCTTATCTGCCTTGTAAATATGAATCTTTGCTGTGGTTCTGTCATTCTTAAATGTGTGGCTGAATGTTGCCTTTGCCTGTGTTTCAGGCAATACATTGAAGTTGAAACTATACACATCAGACTGGTTTCTGATATAAGCGTATGGTGCCTGTGTCTCTGAGATATAATATCCGTTTGAAATAGGCAGATCCACGCTGTAGCTTGCACTTCCGTCCTCACCTGTAGTTACTGTCTCAAGGGCTGTACCCTTTGTTACAATGACCTGTCCTGCATAGTTCTTGATGTCGTTTCCTGCGTAAAGTGTGTACTTACCGCCATCAAGAGGATTTTCTGTATCAGAATCTTTCTTTACTACAGATACATCCGCTTTCTGTCTGGTGTTCTCAACAGTAGTTGACTCATACTGTACTGTAACAGTCTGGTCCTTATACTCAATCTTTACAGTCTGTGGTGTTGTATTGATGGTATATCCGTCAATGCTCTTAATCTCTGTTACCACATAGGTTCCAAGATGAAGGTCAGATAATACCACCTGTCCATCAGTTCCTGTTGTAAGGCTTTCTGCAACTACATCTCCTGCATTGTAGACCTTAGTTCTATCTGCCTTATAGATATCCGCCCCCGCTGTCACCTTAAAGGTTGCTCCCGGAAGCTTCTTTTTCTCATAAATAAAGTTGCTTCCATTCCATGCGCTGAGCACTTCACCTTCCTTGTAGATTGTGATTGCTCCAAGCTGCTCCTTATCTGTAGCAGAAATTCCCGTTGTCTGTCCTGCTCTTACAGTGAGAGTATGAACCTTATCCGAAAGAACATAGCCCTTTGGTGCTGTAATCTCCTTAACATAATAAGTGTCTGCAACAAGAGCTGCCGACTTCGCATATCCATTTCCATCTGTTGTCATGGTCTGTACTCTGTTTGTGCATCCGCTGTCAGAATAGATTCCATAAACTGCACCGGAAAGCTTCACTCCGCTTGACTCATCTGTCTTTGTAAGCTCACCATATCCGATGTTCTCTGTCTTGACCTTGATATAGGCTTTGACAGGATCTGCTGTCGGTCTTTCAGAAATAAACTCCTGATATCCGCTCTTTCCTGTAAGCCAGAATACACAGCTTGATGTTGTCTCAACCTTGCCAGCATTGGATGTGAATGTTCCTGTTGTAGCTGTGGTATTCACACTCGTTGAAGAGATTGTAATACTGTTGCCATTCTTATCAACAGAATATCCGCTGATGCCAAAATCAAAGTCTGATAAGACACCATTGCTGTCAGATAATGTTGCTTCAAATCTCTGACTTCCCTCATTCCACTTCAGCTCATAAGTTGGTGCCTCACTGGTTCTGCGTGATGCAAAACTTGGAAGTGTTGCATTGTAGGAGCTGCTGATATTGTCCCTGAGTCTCTCATAATAGCTGTATGAAGAATCAGGACTTGGTGCTGTGTTACAGAGCTTTCTTGCTGCTGAATCACCGCTTCCAGTTCCAAAGATATCTGCTACAATAACCCATACCATTGCCTGAGTTGCGATATACTCATCGCACTGGCTGTTGCTTGGTGCCGCCTTTTGTGTACTGTTAAATCCATAATAAAGGCAGTAACTTAAAAGCTTTCTCTGCTGTGCTGACATTGATGTGCTCGCATCATCGTAGCTGTTCATAAGCTGACCGCCATCTGCTCTTAATCCGAAATTCATACAATATGCAGAATTTCCGTCAAGAATTGAATACAGAATCTTGCCATGATTATATCCGGGCTTCAGCTCACTTACTTCTCCGGAATTTTTGACTGACGCATTCCAGAACGCAATATTTGCCTGCGGACTGGCTGCAAATGCTGTTGTTCCATTCGTAAAAAGTGTTCCAACCAGTGTGAGCATAGCCATAAATCCTGCCATAAAACGCTTTAGTTTCTGTTTCATGTGCTCTTTCCTCCTTAAATCTCAATTAGTTCAGAGCCTATTCGCAAAATTGCCTACTGCAATTTTTGCTCATGTGGCGTATCCGCCAAATAAAATTTCAAAATCAGTCTTAGAAATGCAAGCATTTCACAACCGATTTATGAAATTTTGCTTGGCTCTGAACGGGTACAAAAAAAGAAAGACATAAGTTTATAGCTTACATCTTTCTTCCTTCTGCTTCTATTCGTTTTTATTTATCTGTGACATCGAAACTCGTAATAGTCTGTGCCGCCTGTCGTGTAAACTCCATCATAACTGATGTAGAATACCGGATCTGTTTCCAAAAGTAACATACTTGCAATATATTCTGCGATTGCATCCTCAGATGATAACCGCTGTCCATCAATTGTACTTGCTTTGTTGAGGTCTGTCTCTACAAACACACTATAATAAGAGCCTTCCATACCATCGTAAGGATAATACTCATTGTACTCTTCCTGCGTGATACTGCCGTCATTCAAATGATTCTGTAAATTCTGCTGTGTGGTAATCATCCCTCCTGCCTGACACTTTGCTGTTGCAAGTGACACAACATTCTGTGGACTGTACGCCACGGATGCAGGCTGTGGATTGCTCACATTGTCTTTCGGACTGTCTGTAGTCTGACCACCATAACCTGCATTACTCTGATTTCCACCAGCTTCCTTATTACCACTTGCAGGAGCTTTCTGTTCCGGCTCGTCATTCTGCTCTGACTTTTCTTTCTGCTTTGAAGCAGTTTCATTATCAGCAGACCGGTTATCTTCCTTATCAGTCTTCTCTCCTGAATCTTTAACCTCGGCAATATCTTTCTCTGTCTCTTCACTTCCAGCTTCGGTTGTGACCTCTGTGACAGCTTCCGTTGCCATTTCTGCTTCTTCAGTTGGCTTTACGCTTTCCGTCTGTTTCTCTGTCTGATTATCAGCCTTTTCCTTACCACCATTACAGGCAGCCATTGAAAAGACCAGTACTGCGGATAATAAGATAATACTTATCTTCTTCATAGTAATCACCCATCCCTTCTCCTCAAGAGGGACGGGCTTTGTGTTCCGTGCCATCCACCCTTGCAGTGAACTATTTATCTGTAATGCACGGGACACATAGGACTGTCCCGTATTCTGTGCATCTTAAACTCCTTTCATTATACCAGCTCTCTTATTTTAAAGAAATACTGCATAAGTCGTCTGTTTTTCTTATAATTCAAGAATAAACCCTTTGCCTGCATATATGCTCACCTCCTCTCAGAATGTGCCCATTCTTACGAATGAAAGAAATACCCTTGCCACCATAGCGAATAGAAGAAGAATTATTCTGGCAAGTCCTAAGACCAGCTTCAAAGCTCCAAGAATTAACCTTAATATCCACTTGAGTATCTCTAAAATTACTGTTCCTACGGCTCCCATAACTCTTCTCATAATAATCAGTCTCCTTTCGACATCCATCCCATTGCAAGTCCTGCAACATCTGCATCGTCCATAACATCTTCTGTAAGTTCTTGTGTTTCACTATTGGCTGCCTGCATTATTACCGGCTGCCCAACATTCATCCCGGATATCACTCCGCCTAACAGCCTTATGACCTCTTTCCTAGCCTCATTGGTTGCTGCTTCAATGACTTCTTCCTTAATGTCATCAATATCTTCTGACCGGATATATTCAGCCCTCTCTTTTTCCTTCTTCTTGATAACAAAGGTTTCTTTTCCATAATTATCAATATAGAACTGAATCGCATCTATGATGAACTGGTTCTTAGATTTGAAAATCTTCGGATCAAGGTTCTGAATCACATCATTGATTTTCACATGCTGAGGATTGCTCATGTTGAGGCGGACAGAAGTTTTTACTTCATATTCAAGTCTTCTTCCCATCATCTGCCTCCTTATGATAATCGCTTAGTGCTTTTAAGTCCCATTGTGGCAAGCTGCTCATATCCTCTTGCATTTGCCTTTACATCAAGGTTATAGGAAATGTTCTTAGCATCATGACTACCAAAATTCTTCATCACAACTGCCCCGCCTCCGACAAATACAATCGGTGTAGTTTTTAAGTTATACCCAAACTCACGGATTGAGTTATATACCTTATCGACAAAATCCTCTATCTCTGCCTTGATAATGGCAAAGTATTCATCATCAATATCTGACCTGCCATATCGCATGATATTCTGTATCTCTGACTCGTCTACCTCTCCGTTAAGCTGTCTTACACACTGCTCATTGATAGAACGCATACAGGTAATAAGACCTTTTGGAATCGTCACACACTTTGATTCATCCGGTGACTTGTTGATTACCGGCATAATGTCGATTGTCCAGCTACCGATATCTACTATCAGCGTTTTCTTTGCCATTGTAGGAATCTTGTCCACTACTGCTGCATAACACTGAGGGAATACTGCCACATCATCAATTTCAATATAACACGGCTCATTCTCATATTTGAAGCTTACACGCTTATTCTTTGTCAGGTACTTGATAAAGTCATTCTTCTCAGCTCCAAATCTTGTAAGTGGAAGTCCTACAGCAAGAAATACCTTTGCCTCTGCAAGACCTCTTCTTTTAAGTTCCTTAGCAACTGCTGCAAGAGTGAGAAGATAAAAGCTGTCATCTTCGACCTTGGTATCCTTTACTTCCTGCCTCACAGTTCCAACCTTATAGAACTTTCCTTCATACTCAAGTACATCGCCGAAAAGTGCCGGAGTTGTTGTAATCTCCTTAACACCTGTGACAAATACCTGAGAGATTGTTTTCATCATTGACCAGCCATGATCAATGCCGATTACTTCTAACTTGTTATTCATGTTCCTTTCACTCCTTTTCTGTATTGTCTGCATTATTGTTTTGCAAAATTTCATATAATTACCCACACCCTTTCAAGTGCTCGGTTTTGTCAGATGCAGGAATATCATCTGACCTGCCATAAAAATGCTTTCTCATTAATTCCTCATACAGTTCATCACTCTCTGCCTTAACTTTCATAAGACAGTAGAGAACCACTGTACTAATAATGATTACGAACCAAATTAACACCTTGCCCATTCGACCACTCCTCTCAAATAAAAAGAGGACCAAACCAGCTGATGGAGTATTCCATCTCAAGTGCTAATTTAGTCCTCACTAAATGTTTTTGATATAAAATTGTACCTAATCTAAGCACACAGATTCACTCTCAGACTGATTGCGGACATCTGTGATACTGACTTGGATTTTCGGTTTAATATTGCAGCGCTGCCCTATCTTTACCGCTAAAATGGTATAAAAATAAGGACTAAATTAGGCATAACCCCTTGATTTTACTGGGTTTCATCTAACTTGGTCCTATTATAACTCAAACACCTCGTTCCCATTTTGAAACAGATTTGTCACTCATCCCAAGTTTCTCCGCAACTTGTTTTTGGGTTAATCCTAACGATTTTCTCTTGTCAGCAATATATTTTCCTGTTTTTATGAGATCCATAGTATCCCTCCTTTAAGATGATACTAACTGATAATCTAACATTTTAACACCCCTTAGAAGTAGAATAAGCATGTTTTATGAACATACAGCCTATCAAGATAGCCAGTTTTATCTATATCGCCAAATCCAACGAGCAAATTTTCCTCTACTGCAACGAGAGTATAATGTTGTAAAAAAGAACTATTCCATACATCCAAATCATCATTTCCTTTTCATCTGGTTTTGATTCTGCCCGTTAACCCCTTTACACTTTTATGATATCTCCCCATGCTGCGCACAGTTTTTCAAAGGTCCATGCCGCATTTGCAGGGCTTGTGGACGGCAGCGTGACTGCCTCCATGCCTGTCAGCGGAAGCTGATATTTCTTATAAAGTGCCCCTGCTTTATTTCCGTTTGCAATGACCTGCTTTATATCGGCTGTGGCAAGAATTTTCCTTATATCTGTCGGTTCGACGTTTTTGATGCTGTTGTCGCTCGAACCCTTGATATCACAGCTTTGTATCACATCCCATATGGCTATGTGGTTTTTAAACAGCATATATTTCTTCTCATCTATCGTCTCCGGCACCGGTTCATCCAACAGATACGCAAGCAGCTTCCAAAAACGGTTCTGCTTGTGTCCGTAATAGAAATTGTTTTCCCTTGATGCAACGGACGGCAGAGTGCCGAGGATCAGTATGCGGCTGTTTTCATCATAGACAGGCTCGAAGGAGTGGGTTATGTGTTCGTATTCCATATTGTTACCTCTTATATCTGCAGCAGCTCTTCCGGCTTATCAATACATTTTAACTATACTACAATGCCGTTGTTTTTTACAACAATACGCATAGTTCCCAGAAAAATAACTTATGATTATTATACTTTATCCATCTTGATTTCACAATCTTTTGTTCACGACAAAAAAGTAGTCGTTTCACTTCCACATTTTTTGACGTTATAACCCATTATAACCCATTGATGTTTCACTCAAAATGGGTTATAATAGATTGTAAGAAACGGGGTGATATTATGGATATCTACAAACGAATTTATGAATTAGAAAACGAGATAGCAGCCTTACCACAAGGTTCTATCAACATGAAGAAAATTTACGGCAAAGAGCAGCCTTATCTGCAATGGACAGAGAATGGAAAAAGCAAAAGCAAGTACATTAAAAAGAACGAACGCGAAGAAATTTTTGCAGGTGTTGAAAGGCGCAAACAGCTTCAAGAAGAATTGAAAGAACTGAAACAACACAGTTCTATTGATCCATCTAAATCTACAGATTTTGAAACTTCTGTCATTATCGGAGAACGTCTTCTGGCACTGACAAAAGGTGTAAAAAACTGGGGAAAACGTGATTGTTTCAGACAGTTACAGGCATATTTAAACAGTGAGGAAACAGATCGTGTATGCTTGGTATTTGGTCTGCGACGAACAGGAAAGACAACAATGCTGCGTCAGGCTGTTTTAGGAATGACTCCATCACAGTCCGCAAAATCAGCATACATCAAAGCAAAAGGGAGCGATACCATGGCAGCGATGAATCGTGATTTGGGCAAACTCCTTGATCTGGGATATGAATATGTTTTTATTGACGAAGTAACCCTAATGCCCGACTTTATTGATTCAGCAGCACTATTCTCTGATATCTACGCTGCACAAGGTATGAAAATTGTTTTATCCGGAACAGATTCTCTTGGCTTTTGGTTTGCGCTTCATCAGGAACTTTATGATCGAGCTGTTACGATTCACACTACCTTTATTCCATTCCGTGAACATAGTCGTTTACTCGGTATCGACAGTATTGACGAGTATATTCGCTATGGCGGCACACTTCGTGCAGGAGAACTGGATTTTGATGATAAAGACGTTATTTCAGAGGATGCTTCGTTCCGTGATGACGAATCCACACGGCGTTATATCGATACCGCAATCTGTAAAAATATCCAGCACTCCCTGAGTTGTTGTCAAGACGGAGGATATTTCCGTCATCTCCAATCACTCTATGAGGCAGGTGAACTAACAGGTGCTATCAATCGAATCATTGAGGATATGAATCATCGTTTCCTTATTCGTATTCTGACCGACAAATTCAAATCTCATGATTTGGGTTCAGCTGCTGATGTTTTGCGAAGAGATCGTAATCCCAAACAGCGTACAGATATTTTGGATAAAATCGATACAGAAGCAGTAACCAAACGATTAATGGATATGTTGGAGATTCACAATAAAGAAGAACAATCTATTGGTATTACAAATGCTCACATAGAGGAAATCAAAGAATATTTGAAAGCACTTGACCTGATTGTTGACGTTCCACGAGAAACGGTAATTCCAAGTGCCGAACCACTAGAGAATATTTTATTCACGCAACCAGGCATGCGTTATTGCCAGGCACAGGCATTGGTTCATTCTTTGACAAAAGATGAATTATTCTCTACATTGAGCGAGCACGAAAAAATGTTAGTTTCTGAACGTATTTTGGAAGAAGTGCGTGGTCGTATGATGGAAGACATCGTACTTTTAGAAACATTCAAATCGGCTAAAAGGCATCAACGTGTTTTCAAATTGCAATTTGCTGTCGGCGAATACGATATGGTAATTTACGATGCTAAACTCAATACATGTGAATGCTACGAAATAAAACACAGCTCGAAAATTGTTCCAATGCAAGCCCGCTTCTTAGTTGACGAAGAGAAACTGAATCAAACAAGTCAGAGATTTGGCCAGATTACCAAGCGATGTGTGCTCTATCGTGGTGAAGATTCCGTCATGGAAAATGGCGTTGAGTATCAGAATGTAGAAAATTATTTGAAACATTTATAATTTTCCCCTAAAGAAAGAGAGGTCCATGACATTTAACATCATGAACCTCTCTTTCTTTATTATCCTCTATGAGCCATCCACTTCTTTTGCTTCTTCCAGCAACGGCTGTAGCTCGTTTGCTTGAGTGCAATATAAACACCAGAAGTACAGGTTTTCAAAGCTAATTCATGAAATCGTTTACACATACTTAACAGCTGATAAATACTGGAATGTTAATAATTCTACGCAGCAAAAAAGGAACCGGAAAATCCGGTTCCTTTTTGATATCGCATCTTTTATGATAAATATATTCTAACTGCTTCATATAAGTAATACACAAATCAGCTCAGCTCTATCTCATATGCTCCGGCTTCAAAATCCACCGTAAGAAGCGCATACGCTTCACCGTTATCATAGCGGATTGAGAGCTTTGGTCCTTCTTCTGCTACTGTGATGACAGCTCCCTTCTCAAATGCCTTATGTGTATTTCTCATGCGAAGCAGCTCAAGCTGCTTTGCAACAACATCCTTTTTTAGCGCCTCCCTGATATCGGAGGCACTAAGGTTTGTTCTGTTAATTTCCTTGTGTCCTGATTCTCCGGCGCGTCTTACGGCCTCATGGTCATTTTTGCCTGCAAAGAGGTCAAGATACCATACCTGCGGCTTGCCCGGCATAAACATCTGAATGGCACGTGCCAGAAGCATTTTGCTGTCAGACTCACCAAGCGCACTGTAATATGTGGCATTGACCTGATAATATATATTCTTCTGTCCGTGAAGATTTTTGACCATGCCGCCACGAGATACAATCAAATCTATAAGCGAGCGTATATCATCCTCCGGAAGCAGACCCTTTAAGTCCAGAAGAGGTATGCCGTCATGGCAGCCAAGCATATTGACAGTGGAGATTTTATCATCCACAACCTCACGCGCCCATTTTGCAAGGTAATCTGCTCTCCTGTTCTCAATCGCATCAATTATCAGTCCCGGTAAAAAGAAATCATATGTGGCATAGCCCTTATTTGCAAGGGTTTTGTATATTTTCTCCTCATATGCCGCGTGTATTTCAGGCAGCAGAGTCAGCCCAAGCGGAGCTGCAAGCTCATGAATCTGCTGTAGAAATTCCCAGGTCTCAGGGTCATTCAGGAAATTCTTTTTCCCCGGTGCTTTAGGCGCATAGGCAAATGCATCAAGCCGCACAATAGCCGCACCGTAAGATGCTATTTTTTTAAGTGTTTCTCGATAGAAATCCCACACCTTTTCGGACTTTATATTTAAATCCATCTGTCCCAGATACTCTCTGCCATGCACCTCCTGGTAAAATGTGTTCCAGTATGGCACTCTTCGTCCATCCGGAAACTCAACCATGAGAATCGGAAGCCCCGGCTTTCTGAAAAACATCTGCTTTAAGCATGACTCATCAGGCTGTATGTAGCCCTCATCTGTCATGACTCCATGACCTTCCCAGAATTTGTTCCAGTCTATGAAAAAGTCGCGGTACTCCGACTCATCGCCCTTTTCCACAAGATCCTTGAACTGTGGTGACTGTGCCGAAGCATGATTTAAAATAAAGTCAAGCTTTAAGTCAATCCCCAGCTCCTTCAATTGCGATAAATCCTCTATTGTCGCAAGCTCCTCATTCAGATTGTAGTCCACGACCGAAAATCCGCGGTCCAAATCCGAATGATACAGGCTTGGCAGAATATAAAATGATGAAAATGTGTCCTGCATTTCCTTCTTTTTGAGCAGCGCTGCGATATCGGAAAGCTTACCGCCCAGACTGTCAGGATATGCATTAAGCATAGGTTTATTGTTCATAGACTTTGCCATCCTTTCCAACTACGATACGCGCATTTTTTCCCTGTAAATCAAGCTTTTCCTGCTCCAATTCTACCACGCGGCATATGAAAGGGCTTGCGGCGTTTTCGTCACGTCCTCTCTTAATGCGGCGCGCCTTTGTCTCCTCAGGCGAGCTCTCCAGAAATACAGGTATATCAACACCCTTAAGGTATTCGCTTCCTCCATGGGTCCACTCCAGGATGAGCACTTTAATTCCTGTGAAATCAGTCTCGTCATATGAGATATCACCGTCCTCGCGGCCCATATGCTTTATCTCAATTATATCTTTTCCTGCCTTAAACTCTGAAAGCTCCTTGTTAATCCTGTCAAAGTCAATCTCCTTAGGTGTTCCAAGATATCCACGTAAGCCATCCTCGCCGGACTCGTTATACACATTAAGGCGTTCCTCGTCGTTTCTCATCGGGATACGGTGTGGATAATTGTCCCCGGTCAGCACATAGCAGGCTGTATTATCGTTAAGAAAATACTGCTGCAGGGCTGCTGCAATCGTTGTCTTTCCTGAGCCTGAGCCGCCGTAGATGCTTATTACAATACGGTTATCAGAAGCACTATCTGCAGTGTCAGCCTCATTTAATTTTAGATTGCCGCACACCTTCTTTATCTCATCATACAGCTTCTTTGCCTCATCAAGCCTGATAAATGAAAACTGATATGCCTCATACTCCTTTACGGCAAACGGAAGCGGTATTCCTGCATTCATCAGTGCTGCACCTGTGTACTGCCTGCCGGTATTTTCCTCAATATATACTGCATCAGACTCCAAGCCCTTAAGCTTCACATAGTAAGTAGCCGCATTTGCCTCCGCATACAGACGAACCACGCTCACAAGTGCCCTGTCCTTTGCCCTTGAGACAGACATCCACGCAGCCACCTCATCCTCAAATGGGCTTGTAAGGCGCCAGTAGGTGCCCTCATTTATAAGCATCTCATACTTCTTAAAGGTCTTGATCTGCTCTCTGATTTCTTCCTTTTCCTCATCTGAAAGAAGGGCCGGATTCAGCTCATAGCCAAAGGTTCCTGCCATGGCTGTGATGCCTCTTGTTTTTAGGCTTGTCACTCTGCCGGTCTGATGATTTGGCACTGCCGATACATGCGCTCCCATGGATGATACCGGATAGAAGAACGATGTGCCATACTGTATTCTTGTGCGGTTTATGGCATCTGTATTGTCACTGCACCATATCTGTGGACTGTAGTAGAGCATGCCTGCATCAAATCGTCCACCGCCACCGCTGCAGCCCTCAAGAAGTATATCCGGATATCTTGTCACCAGACGCTCCATAAAATCATACACTCCAAGCACATAGTCGTATGCAAGATTTCCTGCATACACATCAGCCATGCTTCTGTTCATATCCCACTTCACGTAGTCGATTTTTCCCTGGTCAAACACTGCGCAGATCTGATCGAAAATATTGTCCCTGACTTCTTTTCTCGAAAAGTCTAAAATAAGCTGGTTTCTTGAGCGTACAGGAAGCTTTCCCGGAATCTGGATAGCCCAGTCAGGATGCTCTCTGTACAGATTACTGTCCTCATTCACCATCTCAGGCTCAATCCATATTCCAAATTTCACTCCCTGTGCATGCACTCTGTCGATGAGCTCAGAAAGTGTTCCGCCAAGCTTTTTCTCATTCACAAACCAGTCTCCGAGTGATGAATTATCATCATCTCTCTTTCCAAACCAGCCGTCATCCATGACCACCATATCTATGCCCAGTGATGCGGCCTCCTTTGCAAGGTCTACTATCGTATCACCGGTAAAGTCAAAGTAAGCAGCCTCCCAGCTATTGATGAGCACCGGTCTTACCTCATGTGCAAATCTGCTTCTGCACACATGCTCACTGATGCAGGTGTGGTACTGATGGGAAAGCTGTGAGAAACCGTCTGCCGAGTATGACATAATCACCTCAGGCACTGTAAAGGTCTCTCCTGCCGCAAGCGGATATGAAAACAGTTCATCGGAAAGCCCCATTAAAAGGCGTGTCTGGTTAATCTGATCCTTCTCTGCCTCACATGAGAAGTTGCCACTATATACAAAAAGCATACCATAGCAGTCTCCTGCATTTTCTGTAGTATCGCGCTGTGCGAGAATAACCGCCGGATTGTACTGGTGGCTCGAGGTTCCTCTGCGGCTTCCGAATGAAAGTGTGCCGTGTCCTAAGTGTGTGCGCTCAAGATTGCGCTCCATGGCATGCTTACCGTAGAATCTGATCACATCATAGTCTCCGTAAACCATATCCAGGCAGGCAGCATGAGCCTTTTCAATTGTAATATTTCCACTGCCTGTATTTTTAATGAGCACACTTCTTGTGATGACATCACAAGCCTCGAGCACGCCATAAAGCAGATGCACCTCAACGCCTGCGATATCATCGCCAAGAACTATTTCAAGAGTCTGCGCCTCGTCATCAGATGCCCACACTGCCGGAAGTCCCTTTAGAGCGTATTTTCCATCTCTGATTTCATAACTCTTATAAAGAAGCTCAACACTCTCAGTGCCCTGTTCGTTTTTGATATCAAGCGCAATATTTCTGAAATCGCCTGTGCCAAGTGTCGGATACTCCTGTGGCAGCGTATCAAGCGAATATGTACGGTTCATGCCTGCTGCGTAAGGATTGCCTGAAAAGCCTCTGTCAGCATATGTCAGAACATAGTCCATATCACATGTGCTTTTTGCTCCGTAGTACAGATGCAGCAGATAGCCAAGTCTGTCCACCTGCATCTGATATGTGGTGTGAGCTGTCTGTAAAGTAAAAATTTTCTTGTTTGGATTAAATATAATTGCCATAAAATCACTCCATATCATTGTTAAAATAGTGTTTAAAAATTATCCCTTGATTGCACCGTTTGCAACACCGTTTAATATCTGCTTCTGGCAGATTATATAGAATATAAGTATCGGTATCAAAGCCAGAATATATGATGCAAATGCCAGATTGTAGTTGGTTCCAAACTGTGTCTGGAAATTCAGCTGTGCCAGCGGCAGTGTATTCTGTCCTGTTCCTGACATGATGACAAGCGGTGTCATGACATCATTCCAGGTACCGAGTGCTGTCAGGATGGCTACTGTCGCATGCATAGGCTTCATCATAGGAAATACAACTCTCCAGTATGTTGTCCATGTGCTTGCGCCATCGATGTCTGCAGCCTCCTCAAGTGCCATAGGGATATTTTTCAAGTATCCACTATATAATAATACATTCATTGGCATGTAAAATACAAGATATAAAATGATAACTCCTGCCCTGTTTCCAAGTCCCATCTGCGCAGTCTGCTTTACAAGAGGCATCATGAGAATTGAGAATGGCACAAACATACCGCTTACAATGTAAAGATATATGAAACGGAAGCTCTTTTTCCTTGCCATGCCTCGTCCGATAACATATCCTGCAATCGAATGGATAAGGATTGCGAGAACAATGGTCACAATAGTGATAAGTAAGCTGTTTCCGAGAGAATGCCAGAAATCAGTCACCTTCATAGCCTCTGTGAAGTTTGAAAAGCTCCACTTTGAAGGGAATGAAAGAGCTCCTGCGACATCATTTGTCATCTCACTCGGTTTCTTGAAGGCAATGATAACAGCCATATACAGTGGGAAAAATACGGTTAAGGTTCCCAATATTAAAACGATGGTAAGTACCCAGTTTGTTTTTTGTTTTTTCATTATAACTGCTCCTCCTTCTTATTCATAACGCCCATCTGGAATAGTGAAATAGCCACAATTACAACAAAGAAAATTACTGCGTTTGCACTCTGGAAGCCAAACTGTCCTCCATCCATACCATTTCTGTAAATCAGGTATGAGATTGACTCAGTGCTCTGCGCCGGGCCGCCCTTTGTCAATGACATAATCTGGTCAAATACCATGAGGAAGTTCTTTGTGCTGAGCACCAGATTGATTGTAACAAATGGCATAACGAGTGGAAATGTAACCTTCCAGAACTGCTTCCATTTGCCTGCTCCGTCGAGCATGCTGGCTTCGTAAACATCCTCAGGCACTGTCTGCAGTCCGGATATATAAATGATGGTATTCATGGCAACCGCCTGCCATACCCCGACAATCAGCACACCAATCCATGCATATTTTTCACTTGCCAGAATACTGTTTTGTAGGAAACCGATGTTGAAGGTATTTCCTACTACCGGCAGAATATATGTAAAAATAAAGCTGAAAATGTAACCAATAACCAGTCCGCCAAGGATATTCGGTACGAAATAAACACCTCTTAATGCACTCTTGCCGCGGATATTGCTGTTTAACGCAACTGCCATTACAAGGCTTAATACATTTACAAGTACTGTTCCTGCAATCGCATATTTAAAGGTAAACAGATAGCTCTTTCCGACTCTGGCGTCGGTAAACAGGTCTGTATAGTTTCTAAGTCCGACATAATCATATGAGCCATAGCCCTTGTAGTTTGTAAAGCTGTAAATCACACCCTTTATCATCGGCAGTGTGTTGAATGCGAAAAATAAAACCACAACAGGTATCACAACTGCCCAGAATGTCTTGTCTCTATTTGACATTTTCTTTTTCATTTTGCATCCTCCTGTTCCTTCTGGTAATCCTGTACTTCACGAATCAGATCTCTGTTGTAACGCTTCCAGTCTGAATCAAATTTCTTTAAGAACTTCTCCTTTGCATTGTCACCTGTGTCAAGCAGATATGTCTGAATCATGGCATCCACGCTCATCTCACTTGGATAATGATGATCCTGATAATCTGACATACGGTTGTCCTTTATATACTCCTGCATATCCTCCAGTGTATCAGGTATTGCGAAATCTCCCTCCTTGCAGGCAATTCCGCCCTGGTCATCCAGATATGTCTGAATTGTCTCATCGCTGTACAGATATTCAAGCACCTCGTATGCTGCTTCCTTATTTTTGCAGGCCTTCATAACTGAAAACTGTAAATCTATTCCTGAATTTAACACATTGTCAGCCTCATTATCATTTGCCGGGAAAGTAAATGAACCGATATTCATATCAGGATTAACCGACTTAATCTGAGGAATAGCATAGCTTCCTATCGTGTACATGGCAGATTCACCTCTGGCAAAGGCTGTACATGCGTCATTGTAGCTGTAAGCATATGGATTGTCCTCTGCATAATCAAGCAATGTACGTATCTTGTCGGCAACCGGAGAATATGCCTCCTCAAATGTCGTATTTCCCATATTTACCTGATTACAGGTGTCTGAATCACAAAGACCTACTGCAAGAGCATTCCACGGTGCCAGACAGGTCCATGTATCCTTAAAGCCCAGATACAAAGGAAGTGTTCCGCTTTCCTTTATCTCATCGCACAGTGCTGTAAACTCACTCCAGGTTGTAGGCACCTTCCATCCATTCTCCGCAAACATATCCTTGTTGTAAAGTACTCCTGCTGCATTTGCGGCGTAAGGAAGTGCATAGGTGCCATCCTTTGGAATGAACTCAAGCTCCTTGTCCATATCCAGATATGCCTCTTTTACAGTGTCCACTACATCCAGATCTGAGATATCCTCAAACAAATCTGCATCCAGGAAATTTGAATAATTGATATCTCCACCTATTGCAATGATGTCCGGATAATCCTCACGGATGAAGCGTGTCTTTAAAATAGTCATAGCCTCATTCGGAGATGAGATAGTCAGGTGAATATCATCGTGAGTCTCATTAAATCGCTTTTCAATCTTCTCGAAAGCCTTAACAGCCTCCGGCTTATAAGAAACCACCTCAATCTCAGTTTTTCCGTCCGCCCGCTTTTCATTTCCACATCCGGTCAGCCCTGTAGTGCACATTCCGAGTGCCAGCACAACCGCCATAGCCTGACAAATCTTTCTTTTTGCCATATTTTTTCACTCCTTTTCTGTTTTATTTGCTCTTTTTCCTGATAAACCGATTATAACATACCATTATGCATACAATAAATACCCTTATTTTTGCATTTTTATACCAATATGCTATAAAATATGCTATAATTGCATATAATGTCGCATAAGGGTATATTTATAGTATTAATCAATAAGGAGTGACTCACATGGACAAGCTTTCCTTCAATATTTTTCCAAATGTAAATTTCATAGATTTGTGTATGTACCAGTTCGGCCACGAGCAGTGCGAACCTGGACACTCATTTGGTCCTGCCACAAGAAACCACTATCTATTCCACTATGTACTGTCCGGCACCGGCACTCTGATGGCCGATAATGCAAAGGGCATTACACAAACCTACAACATAAAAAGCGGGCAGGGCTTTCTGATTTTTCCCGGCCAGATAAATACCTATATCGCAGATGACAAGCTTCCCTGGGAATACATATGGATTGAGTTTGACGGTCTGCGCGTCAAGGAAGCTCTCACCACAACAGAGCTTACCAAAAATAATCCTGTATATCACACACACTCAAAGGATATCCGCGAAAAACTTGTTGAGGAAATGCTCTACATCACAAGGCACCCCTCAGAATCACCGTATCACCTGATTGGGCATATGTACCTTTTTCTGGATTATCTGATGCAGTCAGCCAAATCATCAAAACTCGTTTCAGGTGGGAAAATGAGTGATTTTTATATAAAAGAAGCGATGAATTATATCGAGCAGAATTTTCAGAATGATATCTCAATCGAAGATATTGCCAGAGTCTGCGGCATAAACCGAAGCTATCTGGGCAAAATTTTCAAAAATTCCGTTGGACATTCACCTCAGGAATTTCTCATGAATTATCGTATGATAAAGGCCACAGAGCTTTTAAAGCTGACCTCCTTATCCATCGCAGATGTTGGTTCTGCCGTTGGATACGAAAATCAGCTTCATTTCTCACGCGCCTTTAAAAATATCTACGGAGTGGCTCCGAGGGAGTGGAGGAACGAGCATAAATAAGCTCACTGTTCATCCTTCACAAATTCATTTACATTGTCATGGGTCACCTTCTCATACGGCAGATAAACATACTTTTTATCCTCAAACTTTATGTTTTTCATGCTGCCCCCGGTGGCTGCCAGATAGGCAAGCTGAGCCATAGCCCTTGCCTGTCCCTCCTTGTCATTGTAGACTGTTGCCGCAAGCTTCGACTGCTGCACTGCTTCAAGCCCATCGTCTGTGCCGTCCACTCCAAAAAATGCAGGTACATTCGACTCCGTCACACCAAGCTTTTCGTATGCGTCTATCGCTCCGAGTGCCATTGCATCGTTGTTTGCAATAACCAGCTCTATGCTGTTTTTATACTGACCTATAAGCTGTGTCATACGGTTCTGCGCCTGAGCACGATTCCAGTTTGCTATCTGACAGCTAAGCTTTTCTATCTGAAGACCGTTATTCTTCATGCTCTCTGTCACACTCTCTGTCCTGACAATGGCATCCTGATGTCCCATCTCTCCCTCCAGGATGACGTACTGTATCCTGCCATCACCGTTTTTATCCACACCCGGATTATTCTTTATATAATCGGCAATGAGTTCCCCCTGCATCTGACCTGACTGCTTTGCCTTGGCCCCGACATAGTACAGCTTATCCCAGCGATTTAAATCCTCATCAACCGGCTCCCTGTTAAAGAAAATAATCGGGATGTCCTTCTCCATTGCAGCATTTATAATATGCGACAAATCTGTTCTGTCTGCCAGATTAATACACAGCACATTGCAGCCGTCCTCTATCATCTCCTGCACCTGATCATCCTGTGCACGCTGTGAGCCTGCAGCATCCATGATTGTCATGCTGATATCGTATTTGTCTGTATCAAGACTTGCGCACTCCTTTTTGAAAGTTTCTATCAGCTCCCCGATAAATGTATCCTTCTGGTCATAACAGGTCACACCTATATATATCTGTTTTTTCTCGTCAACTCTTGTGTTGCTGCACGAGACAAATGACAATATCAGTGCAAAACACAGTATCATCATGGTATTTCTTATTCTGCTTCTCATTTATTGTTCCCCCACTACTGGCTGATTGCATACAAAAGCTTCTTGTTTTCTTCATCAAACAGATTTTTTCTGGTAAGAAGCTGGTAAGATACCGGCTTTTCCTCTACTGAATATTTTCTACTGCCACGCAGCATATCCACCAGTCCTACAACACTTTTGTATCCGGCAGCAAATTCATCAGGTGTGATAAGAGCCTCTGTCCAGCCCGAATCGAGATAATATATGGCTTCTGTTGAGTTTCCTATTCCATATACCAGTGCACCCTGCAGATTATTATCAGAGGCTTCCTTTGCCGCATCAACCACACTTGCATCATCTATTGCAAGAACTATGTCAACCTTTCTCTGTGACTGCAGATTTATTTTCTCCCCGGTATCCGAAACACCTGATACAATCCACATCACAACACAGCCGCTCTCCGCGAGAGTATCCTTTATGCCATCAATGCGTTTTTTACAGGCATCGGATTCAGTGTTTTCACAATAGATTCCTATTTTTTTACCTGAAAGTGTTCCGTTGTTGTCAGCAAGAAGCTTTTGTGCCAGTTTGGCACCCATGCTGTACTGGTCAAACTCCACTGTATTTAACGACTTAAAGCTCTCGCTTCCCGCCTGGTCTCCGACTACCATTATCGGTGTCTTTTTATTTATCCGGATAAGTGTATTAAGGCTTTTTTCTTCTGTCATTTTTTCTGCTGTCGGCTTGAAAACGACCGCATCAGCTTTTTTGTTTATCTCCTGCTTTATGACATCAATTTCATCTGACATGTTGTTCAGATTTTCCTTACTTATCATAACTACATCCACACCATACTCAGAGGCCGCCATTTTCATGCCATATTTAAACGCAGCACTGTGGCTTTCATCCACATCAGCCATCACAACTGCAATACGCTCCGGTTTTTCATTGAGCTTATTGTATGCGATAAAACCTATTCCTATCACAAGTAGTACTCCCAGCAGCAGCTCTGTTATGATGAAGTTTCTCTTATTCTTGCTCATATTTGTCCATTTATTTTTCACTGTCACTCTCACACCTCCCATGCAGCAAGGCAATTGTACTTGCTTCATGCTATATGATGCTCCTCAAATTGAAGTCTGTTTTCCTCTGAATAGACAATTGCCGGGATTTTGATTGTCACAACTGTTCCCTCATCAAGCTCACTTTCTATATGCAGGCCATAGCGCTCTCCAAACAGTATCTTTATCCTGTTATTTACATTGACAAGCCCCACTCCCGAGCCCTTCTTGTGAACCCTGTCCGTATTTGTCAGCAAAAGTGGAATTTCATTCTCCGGAATGCCCATTCCGTTGTCTGATACCGTTATGATGATATCCTCTCCCACTTTTTGGCCTCCGACTACTATCTCTCCGAAATCGTCCAGCTCTCTGATTCCGTAATTTAGTGCGTTTTCCAAAATCGGCTGAAGCACCAGCTTCACCGCACAGTAGTCCATTATTTCCTCGTCTACATCAAAGCTCACCTCAAATTTGTTCTTATAGCGCACCTTCTGAATATTCATGTAGCTTTTTGCGTGCAAAAGCTCATCTCGTACAGGTATTATGGTATGTCCCTTCGACAGACTGATACGGAAAAGTTTTGCAAGCTGCGTAATCATAAACGAGGCCTCCTCGTTTTTGCCTCCTTCAATCATCCATGTGATGGAGTCAAGAGTATTATACAAAAAGTGCGGATTAATCTGGCTTTGAAGCACATCAAGCTCGCTCTTCCGTCTCTCGTTCTGCTCCCATACGATCTTTTTCATGAGCTCATTGTTCTGCTTATATGAATTACGTATAGAGTATCCCAGATGCCGTATCTCTGAGGAACCACCTACATAAATATCTGCTTCATTGCCATTCTCATACCTTTTCACAGAATCATCCAGCTTCATTATCGGCTTTGAAATACGTATAGCTATCACTCTGTTTATCCACACAAACATCATAGCCATAATAATCATTATAACAAAAACAAACTGCTTCACATCCGCCATCTTATTGGTAAAGATGGAGTATGGCATCACACATACAAGCTTCCAGCCTGTGTAGCTGATTGTATCTACCATAATCTTACGATGCACTCCATTCAGATAATCATCATATATACTGTTTTGCGACTTTGCCGCAACCTCGCTGTTTTCCGGAACATCTCCATCAAACTGTATCTGATGCGGATGGTAAATAATATTGCCCTTTGCATCACACAGATAATAATACAGTCCTTTTCCCGATGTATTTATCCTCTCAAGCATCCTTGATACACTCGAATAATCCATGTCCACAAGCATCACACCCATCTGTGATTCTGAACCGGAGGTCAGCTCCACGGCACGGCTTGATGATATGACCAGATGATATCTCATGGAACCATCGTCAAACAGATTCTGTACATGAGGTGTTGAAAAATGTATATTTTCCATGCGCTCCATAGCTTCTATGAACCAGTCCTGTTTTGTCACATTCGGGTCCTCCTTCTGGGACACAACAGGCTCTGCAGCTATAAGGCTTCCATACTGATTATACAAGGCAATACTGCGCAGATATTCCTTGTTTGACTCATAGAGCAGGCTCATGCCATCGTGTATGCTGTCAGACTGCTTTAAAATATCATTCTCCTTTATTACATTATAATACGCCGAATCCGAAACCTGCCTCATATTGACCAGATAGCTTTCCACACTGTCTATTGTCTGGTCCATCACCTTATGATTGCTCTCTATGATACTGTCCTGCGATGCATCGGCAAATTTTATATACATCACCACAACTGTGACAAGCATTATTGCAAGCGACAGCAGTGAGAATGAGAGCATTATTATGGATTGTATATTGCCTGATTTATACCTTATTCTTCTCATACTCTGTCCTGTACCTGGATGGGGAAACCCCATACTTTCTCTTAAAAACATAACTGAAATAGTTCGGATCCGCATAGCCTACATTCTGGGCTATGACATAGCTCTTGTCGTCTGTCTCCACAAGCATTCTGGCAGCCTTGTCCATTCTGTAATCAGTCAGATACTCCACAAACGAGCTGCCGGTTTCCTTCTTGAACAGACTTGAAAAATACGAGTTAGATACTCCTAATTCCTTACATGTATCGTCAAGTCCAAGGTCCACACTTCTGTAATTCCTGTGCACATAATCCTTTGCACTGTCTATGAGTGACTTCTTGGAGTTGTATCTGGCATCAGCCATATCATCGTGCAGCCTGCTTGAAAAATCCAAAAGCCACTGCTTGAGCACCACCGGCTCAAAATTGGAGAGCTCATTATAAAGCCTGCCTACACTTCCCGATATTTCCTGCGCATTTAGCTCATTATTGCTCATGAAGTGATATAACTCACTGATCAGCTCCATTACTGCCACATGGTAGTTCTCAAGTGATTGCTGCGACATAAAATTGTGCTGCATATACGCTTCAACAGCCTGCTCTACATCCTCTATCTTGCCGATACAAATCATTTTAAATAAATATGACAGCTCATTTCCCTCATCGCCATCCTTTGATATACGTCGCTGTGGCTCAACCTCTGTCATGTTTATTGCTCTGTTACTGCCATAAAGCACCCTGTAGGATACTGCCTCCCTCGCACTCTGATAAGAGTTCACCAGCTCCTGTACATTTTCGCACACCTGTCCGATTCCGACAGTTACCTTTGCTCCCATTACATGATTTACATATTTGCAGAATCTGTCGCACTCATCTGTCAGCTCAGAGATATCCTCCTGATGCACAAGCTGGGCTATCATGACCGTATCACCGAGATAGTTAAAAATCCTGCCATTCCAGCGCTCCTTTAAATCAGCCTGTGCCTGTCTCTCTACTGACACTGCAAGCAGTCTGATATCCATGCCCTGCGGCATCTGACTTGCGGAGGTATGTATGATAATACAGCAGTAATATGGTCCCTCAAGCACAATCTTATAGTCACGCATGTACCTGCCCAGCTCATTTTCCGGTATGCGTCCCTCGATAAGTGTCGTGTAAAAATTTGACTGCAAAACAGGCAGCGATGCTGCATAATACTGCTTCAATATGTCTGTGTTTTTCTTCTCATTCAGCTCATCATCCAGCTTTGTCTTAAGCTTTTTGAATACCTCCGTGATTTCAGCCAGATTGAGTGGCTTTAAAATATACTCCTCTATCTCGAGATGCACAGCCTCCTTTGCATACTCAAAATCGTCGAAGCCTGTGAATAGCAATAGCTTCGTCGCAGGAAACCTCTGCCTGATGTTACTGCACAGCTCAAGTCCGTCCATGTAAGGCATACGTATGTCAGTCATCACAACATCCGGCTGCATGTCCTCCATCATTTCAAGCGCCTTGAAGCCATTTCCCGCATGTCCTACAACATGAAAACCAATCTGCTCCCAGGATACCTTTCTCTCGATTACCTCTATTACATCCTCTTCGTCATCAACCAGTAATAATGTATACATTTTATGTCTTCTCCCTGCTATACCCGGTAACTATTCTGAACCACCCACGCACATTCGCAAAACCGCACGATACTCGTGCTTTGTCTACACTCCGTTCCGGTCCGCGCTGAACAAACGTCCACCGGACGTTTAGCGCCGCTGCTACGCAGCTAATTTTGCTCATATGTGTGGGGGTGGCTCTATTCGAGCCACCTTGAGAACAAGAAAATCTGCTGCTTACATGCAAGCATGACGCATCAGCTTTTCTTATTCTCAGTGTTTCTGAATAGTTACTCTGTTTATATTATATTATACCACATCTGATATATTCTTTTGTAGCTTTACATAAATAAAAGTGTAACTGTTAAAGCAAAAAGCAGAGATGCCACCCTGACATCTCTGCTGATCATTTTGGAAGTATGAAAAAGAAATTTTCTTGCGATATTATTTCTTCTGAACGTATTTCAGACAGTCAAGTGTAACTGCTACAAGAATGATAATTCCTGAGAATACGAACTGAAGGTTTGTATCAATACCAAGGATTGTAAGAGAGTATGTGAGTGCTGTGAAGATACATACACCGGTTACAACACCTGATATCTTACCGATACCACCTGTGAATGATACACCACCAACTACACAGGCTGCGATTGCGTCCATGTCCCAGCCCTGTCCATAAGCTGCTGAGCCTGAACCAACCATTCTTGCACACTCAAGCCATGAGCCAAATCCATAAAGGATACCGGCCATCACGAATGCGCCGAGAGTTACTGCAAATACTGAGATACCTGAAACTGCTGCTGCCTCCGGGTTTCCTCCTACTGCGTAGAGGTTTTTACCAAATGTTGTCTTGTTCCAGATAAACCATACAATTGCGATTGCTGCTACTGCCCAGATGATGATGGTTGGGAAACCATTTACCTTTGGAATAATCATGTTAGGGATAACCGGCTCAATAGCACCGAATGAAACTCCCTTTGTAGCATATGTTACGATACCGAAGATAACAAGCATGTTGGCCATGGTTGAAATAAACGGATGCATCTTAAACTTCGCTGTAAAAAATCCTGCAATACTTGTGAAGAATGTACAAAGCACGATACATGCAAGTAATGCGATAACCACTCTTGCACCTGTTGGTACTCCTGTAAAGTCAAATATATGACCGAATACAGAGCCTGTATTGATACCCTGATGCATGATGATTGTGGCTGTTGTCATACCCATACCAACCATTCGTCCAACAGAAAGATCCGTTCCTGTTAAGAGGATAAGTCCTGCAACACCAAGTGCTAAGAACATTCTCGGTGAAGCCTGCTGAAGAATATTCAGTATGTTGTTGTATGTCAGAAGAGGTGTGCCCTTCTTTATCGGTGTTATGACACAAAGCGCTATGAATATAAGTATAATTGCAATATAAAGACCATTCTGTAACAGGAAGTTTCTCCTATTGAACGTATACTTGTAATTCTCCCATTTCTGAGCTCTTTTCTCCATAAATGTGAACTTTGAAAGACGAAGCATATCAATCAGGTGATACTTGTAGCTGTATGCCTCATGCTTTTTGTCCTTGATCGTCTGATACTCTTTCTCGAGCTCAAGCTTCTCATTGGAAATACGATTCTTATGTACGTAGTTTTCTTCCTTTATCTCAGTACTGTCTGATGTCTTTGCAAGAGCAGCCTTGTGCTTTTTATCAAGCTCTGCCATTCTCTCATTATGAGCAGCAAGCGCCTCTGCCTTTTCCGCCTCACAGCTTGCCTTAACGGCATTGTAATACTTTGAATCAAAATTTTCCTTTAAATAGCTTTCAGCCTTGGCAATGAGCTTTGAAATCTCATCCTTGTTCTTTGCCTCAACAGCCTTTGCCTTTGCAAGCTCTTTCTCGCAGGCTGCTATTTCTGACTCTTTCTCGCCCTTTGAAAGAGTTTTATCTCTCTTGATGCCTGCTATCGCTGACTGACACTCTACAACCTTTGTAGTTCCGTCTTTTCTGAGTGCATCAATTTCTTTTTGTATTCCACCAACATATTCGTCGATAGGCTGGCGCAGAGCACGCTCCTGCTCAGCCGTTAAAATCTTACTATTAGCCATATCCGTCTTCTCCCTTTATTATAGGTACTTTGCACTGAGTCTCAGCAGTTCTTCCTGATTGGTTTCCTTTGTATTGACAATTCCTGAGAGTCGTCCGTTTGACATGACTCCGATACGATTTGTTATACCAAGGATCTCAGGCATCTCAGATGAAACTACAATGACTGTCTTACCCTGCTTTGCCATATTGATTATCAGCTCGTAAATCTCATATTTGGCACCTACATCGATACCTCTTGTAGGCTCATCCATCATGAATATCTGCGGTCCTCTTTCAAGCCATTTACCAAAGATAACCTTCTGCTGGTTTCCTCCTGACAGAGCCGAAATCATATCCTCCGGTCCCATACACTTTGTGTGCATAATCTTTATCTCATCAGAGGTGGCCTTTGTCATCTTGCTGTCTGAAAGTGCCGGTCCATTCTTATAAGCACCGAGATTTGCGATTGTTGTGTTAAAGGTGAGGTTTCCCTTAAGGAAAAGTCCATTTGCTTTTCTTTCCTCTGTGATAAGTGCGAAGCCATAGTCCATAGCCTCCTTTGCACAGGTGAAATTCATAAGCTGGTTCTTAAAATATACTCGTCCCGCAGCTCTTGTCCTGATTCCGAAAATCGTCTCAAGAAGCTCTGTACGACCTGCTCCGACAAGTCCGTATAGTCCAAATATCTCCCCCTCATGCACATCAAATGTGATGTCCTGCAGATGTGGCTCGTACTTTGTCGAAAGATGCTGTATTGACAAGATTACATCCTTTGGTTTGTTGTCTACCGGGGGGAATCTGTTCTCCAGTACTCGTCCAACCATCGCTGCAATCAGTTCATTCATATTTGTTTCTTTTGTGCTCTTTGTCATGACCAGATTTCCATCTCTAAGAACTGAAATCTCATCACATATCTCAAAAATCTCATCCATCTTGTGAGAAATATAGATAAGTGAAATACCCTGGTCACGAAGCATCCTCATCATCTGGAACAGCTTTTCAACCTCCTGTACCGTAAGTGATGATGTAGGCTCATCCAATACTATAACCTTTGAGTTGTATGATATTGCCTTTGCAATCTCACACATCTGTCGCTGTGATACTGACATATTTTTCATCGGCTGCTCGAGATTAACTGTCATTCCCAGCTTTCTGAATAATTCAGACGCTTCTTTTTTCATGCGTCCCTCATCAATCATACCAAATGAATTGACCGGATATCTTCCGAGAAACAGATTGTCTACGACATTTCTCTCAAGACACTGGTTCAACTCCTGATGCACCATCGCTATTCCATTTTCCAGTGCATCCTTAGGACCCGAAAAGCTTACCTCTTTTCCGTCCAGATATATAGTTCCCTCGTCCTTCTGGTATGTACCAAAAAGACATTTCATCATTGTCGACTTACCGGCTCCGTTCTCCCCCATGAGACCCATTACAGTACCTTTTTTCACATCTAAATTGATGTGGTCAAGAACCCTGTTTCGTCCAAATGACTTGCTCATGCCACGAATCGATAAGATGTTTTCATTATTCTTATCGCCCATACTTCCTGCTCCTAACTCTATATTTGCTGTCGTCTGTATACACTTTATTTTGGGGAGAGATTTTTCCCTCCCCAACTAAGTGCTTTAAATACTTTTACTGGTTCAAAAGAGCTGTATAAGAAGCTGCATTATCTGTCTTAACCATGTTGATTGCGAATGCATCGTACTGGCTTGGATTTCCAAGTCTGTTTGTGATATTAGACTCTGTCTGTCCATCACCACCGATGTACTCAACATCAAGATTTAAGAGATCATCATACTTCTGTAAGAGTGGCTGATATGTAGAGCTTAAGAAGTTATCTGAAGCATTGTAGATATTCAGCCATACCTTCTTTGTAGGGTGCTTTGCTGAATCAAGCTGTGTTGAAACAGGTGCCCATACAACTGTTGAATCTGTGAAATCCTTGTAGTTATCTGCTGTAACTGCTACGTTTAATGCGTAGTAAGATCTCTCATCATCCTTGTAAACATATACATCATCGCTTAATACGTTTCCTGCATCATCCTCTGTGCCGATACCTGTATCAATATCTACACCATCGAGTGCGTTTCTAAGTACACGAAGTGTGAGGTAAGCCTGAACGTCAGCATGCTGGCTGATTGTTCCGCCATAGCCCTCTGCGATAGCTGCTACTGCATCACTGTTGGCATCGTATCCGAATGTCGGAACCTTGTTGTCCTTTGACCATGCATTGAACATTGACATTCCCATTCCATCGTTGTTAGAAACAACTACGTCGATTGACTCGCCAAATGATGATGACCATGTTCCGATTGCATTTCCTGCTGTAGCTGCATCCCATGTAGCTCCTGCTGAGTTCTTCATCTCCTGTGAAGCAAGCTCTCTTACTACATAGTCTTTGCCGTTTACAGTAATCTTGCCGTCCTGAACCTCGGCTGCTTTTCCGTCTGAGTTTGTTCCTGCCGGTGCACTGTCAATCTCGCCGCTCTTGTCTACGCCTGTTCCAAGAGCTTTACGAACACCTCTTGTTCTTGCAATTGAATCGTTGTGTCCGATATCACCGATTGCAAGTACATATCCGATAACGCCATCCCCATTTCTGTCGATCGTATCAATGTTCTTCTCGATATACTCTTTTACCATTTCTCCCTGAAGTTCAGCTCCCTGATTAGCATCGAAACCTACATAATAGGTATCCTTGTTGTAGTTGAGTGCTGTTGTGTCAAGCTCTCCTGTTGAGCTGTTTGATGGCTGACGGTTGAACCACACAAGTGGCTTGTCCTTGTTTGCAACATCAGATGTCGATGTGCTGCTTCCCCCTTTCTGTGTATCAGAAGAACCCCCATCTGATCCACAAGCGGCCATTGACGCTGCCATAGCAGCTACCATCATGATTGCAACAAATTTTTTCTTCATATATTTTTGTCCCCCTTTGTTTTGTTGGTAAGGCTAGTATACAAAAATATTTCGGGAATCACTATAGAATATTTTTCGATAAACATTAAAAATTTTACTGTTTTTCGTCATGTAGACGAAAATTTTCTAGTTTTTATTTTTTCGCTACGTCATATTGTTCAGCTTCAACAAAAACGGGCTTTCCGCTTTGTCCTTATTACTTCCTTTGCTCCGTCACTCACAAACATTCCAATCCCTCTTTTCTTATACAAAATTCCTGCATCCACAAGTATATTTATGCCCTTTGCCGCTGTAGACGGATTTATCGCATACAGCTTTGCAAGCTCGTTTGTGCTCGGCACGCGCTCATCCTCCAAAAGCACATCCCGCAGTATGTCGTTTTCTATCATTTCGCTTATCTGAATATAGATTGATTTCTCCTGATTCAGAATTTCATTCACATGCTCCGCCTCTTTTCTATACAAATAGAAAACGTTATACGTATGGCTGTATGTACAGTTTACGTTTGGTATATGGTTAAGTATGCTGTACGTATAAAATACTTAGAACCAGTTGTCAGTGATTGAATGAATTACGGGTACAAAAAAGCACCATTTATAGGTGCTGAAAATAAAGAAAACTATAAGCAATACTTATTGTAGCATGTGTAAATTTACACTTCAATCACAGAGATGTGCCAATATTATGTCATAGCATAATAAAAGGGATTAGATGAACACTATCTAATCCCTAAAGGTTATGGTGTAACGATATTTAGTTTCTCTATTGCAACTTCAGTGTCAAGTACATTATTCTCAAAGAAATAGAAAGTAATTTCTTGACCAGCCTCTAAATATGTAATGTCGAGAGATGATTTGTTGCAATTTAATGTAATATTGGTACCATCAAAAAAATTATTTTTTTGACTGATATCAACACAGATTTTTTTTTGAGAGTTATCTATGGATGTGATGATACCGTTTGAATGGAACCAATGAGTATTATCATCTCCGGAAATAGCATTTTCTTCCATAATAGAATCTCCTTTCATGGAACCATTTTTATGTATGAATATCACAACAATTCCGCTTAATATTAATACAAATATTAGAATAAGTAGTCGCTTTTTTTTATCCATTAAAAGTTGTACCTCGCAAATCAGTCCAGTTTCCAAAATCTAAATTTAAATATCGTACATATTCATTCCAACCATCAAATACCATTAAAGTATGGAGTTGATTTCCAGAGCTTTTGCTTTGTATAGTGGCATATCCCTGAACAGCCATGGAATGACCGGAACGTATGTTATCATCTTCATTAATTATTCCGTTGCAGAATTCTTACCGCTTTTTAATCAGGAGTGCGCACTTGTTCCGCAATTACCTACTTGTTGTACTTTTTATTATCGTAACTATCCAGAACCACCACGCACATTCACAAAACCGCACGATATTTGTACTTTATCTGCACTCTGTTTAGCATCGCTGCTACACAGCTAATTTCGCTCATATTTGCGGTATGGTTGCATGGTTAACCACTCAAGTAACTAACCTATGAACTTATAATAGATAATATAAATAATATTGTCAACTGTATTTTTCTCCATATAAAAAAGACCATACACTCAGTTGTTTTCTGAATGTATGGTCTTTTAATTCATATTATTCCCAACAGCACTATGGTAGTTCAAATGTCATTCTCTCACCTGTAGCAGGATGGTCAAAAACAATTTTATATGAGCAAAGTGCAAGCTGTTCCCTTACACCGCCACAGGTGCGTCCTGATTTGCTTCCCGTTCCTGAATTATTTGAGGCAGGCTTCCCATACTTGGTATCCCCAATCAGAGGATAGCCGATATGTGCAAGCTGCAAACGTATCTGATGATGCCTTCCTGTGAGCAGCTTTATGTCAAATTCTGTTCTAATGCATTCATTTTGTGAGCTGTCCCTATCCGGCGTCACTGATATCACCCTATACTGAAGCACTGCTTTTTTTGCCAGCCTGTCTTTTTCGCTTGTAATTTTTGATGTATTGGTACGCTTGTCAAATGAGATATAATCTGTAAGAGTATGCCATGCCGAGTCATGATTATCTTCTTCCTTATCTGCTCCCGACACTCCCTGCCCTCTGCTTGCCGCACGATAATATTTCTCGGTTGTATGCTCCTTTATTTGTCTGCTTAAAGAAGCCGCTGCTTTCTGATTCTTGGCAAATACCATCACTCCCTCTACCGGCTGGTCGAGCCTGTGCACTATGCCGACATAAGGCGGCTCATTTTTAGCCGCCCTGTAATTTCTTATGAAACTCTCCATATCCTGCTGCCCTATACGCCTGGTCTGTGTAGCAATTCCCGCCGGCTTGTAGCAGATGATAATGTCGTTGTCTTCGTAAATGATATCTGGTTTTCCCATGTTGTAACTCCCGCAAATTGTTATTGTAAATTTTAAATGTTCAGTACATTTACAGTTGCGATACGCAAGCATATAGCCAAGTGTCACCTCACATACAAACGAAGGCAGCATCGGTGTAAAATAATAGTTACTTATTATATTTTATCAACTTAATGAGTTGTTAGCAATGGTATTTAAAAACTAATTCTGACAATTTAATATTCTTTTTGCACATTCTATCTGTTCCTCTGTAGGAGGTTCCACCCCCTCAAGCTGGTATGGCATACCAAGCTCCTTCCACTTGAACACCCCAAGTGTGTGGTACGGCAGCACCTCAACCCTATCCACTGTTTTAAGTGTGTCGATAAACTCTCTAAGCTGCTTTAAATATCTCTCATCCGTGGTGATTCCAGGCACAAGCACATGACGTATCCACATTTTTTTACCGTTTTTTGAGAGATATTGTGCCATATCAAGGATATTCTTATTTGTCTGTCCCGTAAGCTTTTTGTGCTCCTCGTCATCTATATGCTTGATGTCCAGCATGAAGAGATCTGTATATTTCATCAGCTCATTAAATTTGCCGAAAAACGGTTCTTCCACGGTAAATGGATTTCCTGATGTGTCAAGACATGTGTTTACACCTTTTTCCTTTGCAAGCTTAAATAGCTCTGTGACAAAGTCTATCTGCAAAAGTGCTTCACCTCCGCTTACTGTGATGCCGCCTGTTTGCTTCCAGTACGCTTTATAGCGCATGGCGGTCTTTAGCACCTCCTGCGGTGTCATCAGCTTTGCACCGTCATTTTCGCCGCATTTGGCCCATGTGTCCGGGTTATGGCAGTATTTACAGCGCATATTGCAGCCCTTCAAAAATACTATATATCTCACTCCCGGGCCGTCGGCTGAGCCAAAGCTTTCTACCGAGTGTACTCTTCCTAGTGTTTCTCCCATGTTTTACCTCCTTCAGGTTGTTGTTGCTGCTACTTTTATTTTTATGGTACGGAATTTTCGGCAACCCGCCGACAGGGATTTTTCAATGCTCAGGTTCTTCGGGCTAAGAGGCTGTATGAATTATGATTTAGGTTTTCTATGCTTGACGCGACCGGCTTTTACACACCTTCCGAAAATTCCTTACGCTGTGGTGTTATTTAGAAAATCAGAATATGCAGGCACTTGGCCTGCACATTCTGGAATGTTGGATATTTTTTTATATTACATTCTCTCGTGGCATGTACGTGAGATTACATCGAGCTGCTGCTCTCTTGTGAGGTCGATGAACTTAACTGCGTATCCTGATACTCGGATTGTGAAGTTTGCGTACTCCTCCTTCTCAGGATGCTCCATTGCATCGATGAGCTTCTCTTTACCGAATACATTTACATTGAGATGATGTGCACCCTGGTCGAAGTATCCGTCCATTACGTTTACAAGGTTGTCAATTCTCTCTCCCTCGTTGTTTCCGAGTGCTCCCGGATTGATGGTCTGTGTATTTGAGATTCCATCAAGTGCCCACTCATATGGAAGCTTTGTGAGTGAGTTTAAGGATGCGAGAAGTCCGTTCTGCTCTGCGCCGTATGATGGGTTTGCTCCCGGTGAAAGCGGCTCTCCTGCTTTACGTCCGTCAGGCATTGCTCCTGTAGCTTTTCCGTATACTACGTTTGATGTAATTGTAAGGATTGATGTTGTAGGCTCTGAATCACGGTATGTGTGATGCTTCTTTAACTTGTCCATGAATGTCTTAAGAAGCCATACACCGATTTCGTCTGCACGGTCATCATCGTTTCCGTATTTAGGGAACTCTCCCTCGATTTCGAAATCCTTTGCCAGTCCGCTCTCGTCACGTACTACCTTAACCTTTGCATATTTGATTGCTGAAAGAGAATCGATTACGTGTGAGAATCCTGCGATTCCTGTTGCGAATGTTCTCTTTAAGTCTGTGTCCATGAGTGCAAGCTCTGCTGCCTCATAGTAGTATTTGTCATGCATGTACTGGATAAGGTTTAATGTATTTACATAGATGTCTACTAACCAGTCCATCATCTTGTCGTATTTCGCCATTACCTCGTCATAGTCAAGGTACTCTGCTGTGATAGGTGCGTAGTTTGGTCCTACCTGCTCACCTGATTTCTCATCAACACCACCGTTGATAGCGTAAAGGAGACATTTTGCAAGGTTTGCACGTGCTCCGAAGAACTGCATCTCTTTACCTGTCTGTGTTGCAGATACACAGCAGCAGATTGCATAATCATCGCCCCATACCGGCTTCATTGCGTCATCGTTCTCATACTGGATTGAGCTTGTCTCAATTGAGATGCGGGCTGCATAATCCTTGAAGGTCTGAGGAAGCTTTGATGAGTAGAATACTGTGAGGTTTGGCTCCGGTGCAGGTCCCATGTTCTCTAATGTATGGAGGAAACGGAAGTCTGTCTTTGTAACCATTGAACGTCCGTCCACACCTGTTCCTGCCACGTCAAGTGTTGCCCATACAGGATCACCTGAGAATAACTGGTTGTATGAAGGGATACGTGCAAATTTAACCATACGAAGCTTCATTGTAAAATGGTCGATGAGCTCCTGTGCTTCCTGCTCTGTGAGGATGCCCTTGTCCATATCTCTCTTGATGTAAATGTCAAGAAATGTAGATACACGTCCTACTGACATTGCTGCACCATTCTGTGTCTTGATTGCTGCAAGGTATCCGAAGTATAACCACTGAACTGCCTCTTTTGCGTTTGTTGCAGGTCTTGAGATATCATATCCGTAAATCTCTGCAAGCTTCTTCATATCCTCAAGACATTTAATCTGCTCTGCGATTTCCTCTCTTAAACGGATAACATCATCTGTCATCTGTCCACAGCCACAGTTTGCCTTATCCTTCTTTTTCTCCTCGATGAGATAATCAAGTCCGTATAATGCTACTCGACGGTAATCGCCCACGATACGTCCACGGCCGTATGTGTCAGGAAGACCTGTAAGGATCTTTGCATGACGGACCTTCATCATCTCAGGTGTGTATGCATCGAATACTGCTGTGTTGTGTGTCTTATGATATTTTGTAAAAATCTCCTTGAGCTTGTCGCTTACATTGTAACCATATGTCTCAGCAGCCTGTACCGCCATCTTGATTCCACCGTAAGGCATGAATGCTCTCTTTAACGGCTTATCTGTCTGAAGACCTACAATCTGCTCGAGGTTCTTTAATGACTCATCTATATATCCAGGGCCGTAAGCTGTGATTCCTGTTACAACCTCTGTCTCCATGTCAAGAACTCCGCCCTTGGCACGCTCCTCTTTCTGTAATTTCTGAAGCGCATCCCACAGCTTGTTTGTAGCATCTGTCGGATCAGCTAAAAAGCTCTCATCTCCGTCGTATGGAGTGTAGTTGTCCTGAATAAACTGACGGACGTTGATTTCCTCTTTCCAAAGACGTCCTTCAAATCCATCCCACTCTTTCATTTCTATCATTGTAATATCCTCCTTAAAATGTATGAATGTTACTTCGTTTGATTAGTTTTGTTTAACTGTGGTTAGTATATACTTACTACAGTATTTTTGTCAATATCCCTGTTGTTTCTTTTGAGATACATTCCCCGGTTATTTATACGACTATGGCTGATTTTATAATCAAAAAGAGCCAACTGTCCGGGTTTATCGCCCAGACGGTCGGCTCTTATTTGTTATATTTCATGTGGTTATTCCACTTATCCGTCAGTCATATAACACGTTCATAGTAGACTATTTTTCTCAATAAAGCAATAGTGTTTTAGAACTATTTTTATTCTTTTCTATTCCGCACGGACCGCCCAGCGCATCTTCGTGGACCTGGCACGTCCGTTCTGAGCACATTCCTGTGCTGATGGACGAATCACATCCTTGGAATAGTCGCTGTATATTCCTGCTTTATATCCTGCCTTGAGTGCCTTTTTGACCAGCTTGTCCTCTCCTGAATGGAAGGTAAGGATGGCAGCTCTTCCTCCGGGCTTTAATGCTCCCGGAAGCTTTTCCATAAACTCATATAGCACCTCAAACTCATGGTTTACGTCTATGCGAAGCGCCTGGAATGTGCGCTGACAGGTCTTTTTGATTATGTCCTTCTTATCCTTTTCAGGCAGAAAATCAAGTGTCTGCTCTATAATGTGACGAAGCTTTGTGGTCGTATCTATGCGGTTGCCCTTCCTGATCTCGTCTGTGATAGCCTTTGCAAGCTCCTCGCAATACGGCTCATCTGAGTTCTCATAGAGCATACCCGAAAGCTCCTCACGGGATATATTATCAAGCCGCTCTGCCGCACTGATACCGGCATTTGGATTAAGACGCAGATCCAGCGGTCCATCCACCTTAAACGAAAAACCACGCTCAGGATTATCTATCTGCATTGATGAAACTCCCAGATCGGCAAGTATGAAATCAAAGCCTCCTACTTCCTTTGCAATCTCATCTATTGTGCAGAAGTTTTGAAGCTTTATGGTGAGAATATCCTCTCCAAAGCCTGCTTCAGCGAGACGCTTTTTTGTCTTTTCAGACTCGATTGGGTCAACATCTGTAGCAAACATATGTCCCTGTCCTTCAAGCTTTTCAAGCATTGCCCTTGTGTGGCCACCGTATCCGAGTGTGGCATCAAAGCCTGTCTGTCCCGGCTTTATGTCCAGAAAATCTATGATTTCTTTTACCATTATGGATATGTGCATGCCCGCAGGGGTATTTCCCTTGCTGATGACATGCTCAATTGTATCCTTGTATTTCTCCGGATTTAATTCCTTGTATTTTTCCTCAAATTTTTTGGGATATTTTCCGCTATAATGCACGCGGCGCTTGTGCTGTTTTTCTTCGCTCATTTTATGCTCCGTTTCATTCTGGGTTAGAACTGTTACGCTGACTTTTGCTACAGTATAACTTTTATTTTACTTTTCCGCAAGATAATGCCTTACATTCCTATACCATCTGCACGAGCCACACGTCGCTTTTCACCATGAAGTATCCGATGACTACCTTTATCAGCTCTGTGGCCTGCACAAGGAAGTACACTGCTACTATGCCAATTGCTGTGTATTTGGCGAGCACAAATGCCACCGGCACCACTATCACCCACGTAAATACGGAGTCAAACAGAAATGTGACCAGTGTCTTGCCGCCTGAGCGGAGTGTGAAATACGACGAATGTGTAAATGCACAAAACGGCATAATTATCGCTGATACCGCTATGAAGCTTGTTGCGAGTGACTTGATTTCATCTGTTGTGTTATATATCTGAGGGAAAAGTCTGCCTACCAGAAGCATGACCGCCGCCATTACAGAACAGCAGAACACACTGAACACTATCATCTTGTTATCCGCATCCTTTGCCTTTTCAAGCTCACCGGCTCCAAGATACTGCCCCACAACTATGCTGATGCATGCGCCAAGCTGTATAAACACTATATTGAAAAGGTTTGTTATCGTTGTCGCAATGTTTAAACCTGCGATTACCGAGAGCCCACGTACTGAATAGCACTGTGTAACCGTTGTCATGCCTGCTGCCCAAAAAAGCTCATTGAGCATGAGTGGCAGTCCCTTGATGAATATAGTCTTAAACTCACCAAACGGCATTCCTATTCCTCTGTAAGCGCCCTCGAGATATCTGTTCTTATCCCTGTTTTTATGTGCCCACAGCACAACTATTATTGTCTCAATATATCGCGACATCACAGTGGCAATAGCGGCTCCCGCCACACCCAGCTTTGGTATCGGTCCTATTCCGAAGATAAGCAGAAAATCAAGCACCGCATTGCTTCCAACTGCTGCAAAGCTTGCAATCATCGGTACAAAAGTCTGTCCTGTTTCCTTTATGTTTGTCGCATAGGCCTGTGTCACCGCAAACGGTATGAGACCTATCATAACAATTTCCAGATATTCCTTTCCATATGCCAGTGCTACCTCCGTGGCACCGTTTCCTGCCGTATCTGTCAGATAAAGTGATATGAAACCTGTTCCGTTCGTGATAAACAGTGTCATCGCTATTGCTGTAACAAGCAGCGCTGCATACAGCTTGAATCTGAAGGAATACATATGCCCCTTATGATTTCCCTTGCCAAAATACTGTGCTCCGAATATACTTGCCGCTGACACCGCCCCAAATACAGCCAGATTGTACACAAATATGAGCTGGTTTACGATTGCTACTCCCGACATCTGCTCTGTACCAAGCTGTCCTACCATAATGTTGTCCAGAAAGCTTACCAGATTTGTGATTGCATTCTGGATTATCATTGGTATGGCCAGCATGAGATAGCGCTTATAAAATGCTTTGTCTCCTATATATTTTTGTCTGAATTTATGCATGTTTGTCCCCCTTTCGATTTCTCCATGGTCCTTTCGTGCAATGCTACTATTCTACTACGTCAGACTTTATTTTTCAAATATTTTATATGTTTTTCCTTAACTTATTTTAAATAAAAAATACATTAAAGCTCCCGGCTGACAACACTATTTGCGTTGTCAATCGGGAGCTCTTAATTTTAAATTCTAATATCTAACTGTTATTCTTAATTATAGTTTTACTTTTTATGTCAATATCTTGTTTATTTGTTTACTGCCGGTTCATATCCTGTGTTTCCTGATACTTTCTGATTACGAAAAACATGGTAGTTCCATCACCCTCTTTGCTGGTAGCCCATATCTTGCCGCCGTGATCCTCTATAATCTTCTTTACGATGGAAAGTCCTATGCCGCTGCCTCCGGTAGCCGAATTTCTCGACGCATCCGCTCTGTAAAATCTGTCAAAAATATATGGCATATCTCTCTGGTCGATTCCTCGTCCATTGTCCTCGATTTCAACCTGTATGAAGTCACCAACATCATTTATCCTGATATCTATATAGCTTTGTGTCTTGTTCATATACTTCACCGAATTGCCGACTATATTATTAATCACACGGCGAATCTGCTCCGGATCAGCAATGATAAGCACGTTGCTATCCACATGATTCTCATATGAAAGCCTGATATTTTTTGCCTCAAGATCGAGTCCTATTTCCTCAACACAGTCATTAAAATAATCTGTGACATTTATCTTCGCAAAATTGTATGGAATCCTGTTCGTATCAATCTTCGAGTAAAGTGTCAGCTCATTAATGAGCTTATCCATATCGTTTGCCTTATTGTAAATGGTTCTGACGTATTTATCTACCTTTTCAGGGGTGTTTGCCACTCCGTCAAGTATGCCCTCGGCGTAGCCCTTTACCGCAGTAATAGGAGTCTTTAAATCATGCGCGATATTGCTGATTAACACTCTGTTTTCAGACTCATTCGTCACCTTTTCCTCGGCATTTTTCTTGAGGCGCGCACGCATCTGCTCAAACGCAGTACACAGCTCGCCAATCTCTCCGTCGCTCGGGCTCGTCTCAAGCTCAAAATCCAGATTGCCATCCTTGATATTTTCAGCGGCAATACGCAGCCTCTCTATCGGTGTGATGATACTCCTGTATATCCACACTATAAGCATGGCAGCCGTAGTAAGAAGTATCAATACAAGTGCAAATGCTCCCTCTATCAAAACAGTCCTGACCTCAGGGATCACACACGCGGTTGATGTCACTATGTAAAGACTCGCCTCGTCACCATCACTGTCACGAAAATTAAGTTGCTTTATTAGCACCTTGTCATCACTGTCCATATAGCTGCTCACATCAGAGCTGCTCTGCTTATTGGATATTCGCGGAAGCTTTCTCAAAATATCATCATTGTCAATTCCACCATTGAAAATGAGCTCTCCTTCACTTTTCACTATGAGATATGAATACTTCTTCTCCAGCTTCTTATTTATCTTAGTCAGATAATCACTATCAAGAAGCCTGGATGGTTCTATGAGCGATGTCTTCTCGAGCTCATCATATGTGCGCCCTGTCACCTTGTTCAGAAACTGCACCGTGTCAGTGAGTGCGAGCATGCCCGCATCCTCCATGCCATATGTCTTGTTTATGGCCTTTAGCTGAATCTTATTGAAACCCACAAGCACTATACTGGTGAGCACAACAGGCACAAAAATAATTATGCAGAATGATATAGCAAGTTTTGTTTTTATCTTCATAGTATTCTCCATTTGAATAAATTAATAAGCCACTTTATATATACAACAAGGACATATCCTTTCGCATTTGAATTTGATATGTCCTATTAATACTACAATATCTACTATATTTTTTTAAAATCACTACAGCTTAAATCTGTATCCCACGCCCCAAATAGTCTCAATATACTGTGGCTTTGCAGTGTTCATCTCGATTTTTTCACGAATCTTCTTGATATGTACAGTGACTGTCGCGATATCTCCGACCGAATCCATATTCCAGATTTCCTTGAAGAGCTCCTCCTTGGTAAATACATGGTTTGGATTTTCCGCAAGGAATGTGAGCAGGTCAAATTCCTTTGTGGTAAACTGCTTTTCCTCTCCGTTTACCCACACACGGCGGGCTGTTTTGTCAATCTTGATGCCACGAATCTCAACGATGTCATTTTCAGGTGTGGCGCTTCCGATGAGGCGCTCATATCTGGCCAGATGAGCCTTTACCCTGGCAACAAGCTCTGATGGTGAAAATGGCTTTGTAACATAATCATCTGCGCCGAGTCCGAGTCCTCTTATCTTGTCTATGTCATCCTTCTTGGCTGAAACCATGAGTATCGGTGTGTTCTTTTTCTCACGAATCTGTTTGCAAATCTCAAAGCCATCAATGCCAGGCAGCATAAGGTCAAGAATAAACAGATCAAAATCCTCCGCCAAAGCCCTTGCGAGCCCGCTTGTGCCATCATTCTCCACCTCTACCTCAAAGCCACTCAGCTCCAGGTAATCCTTCTCAAGATCAGCAATTGCAACCTCGTCCTCTACTATCAAAATTCTGCTCATATCCGTTCCTCCTGAAAATAAAAAGCCATGGAAACCGACTCAATGTCAGTCCCATGACTTAATTATATCATATATCCGATAACTTCTGTCTAAATTTTCTCTAAATTCTTTCTAACTTTTTCTAAGAAATATAATGTATACTATCCGGCGCTCACAACCTAAAAAGCGCGAAGCCCCACATATTGTTTAGAGATATTTCTTGAGGTCCTCAACCTTATCAAGTGCCTCCCAAGGCAGCTTGATATCTGTACGTCCGAAGTGTCCGTATGCTGCTGTCTGGCGGTAGATAGGTCTTCTAAGGTCAAGCATCTTGATGATTCCGGCCGGACGAAGGTCGAAATTCTCCCTTACGATTTCAACGATTCTGTCATCTGCAAGCTTTCCTGTGCCGAATGTATCAACCATGATAGATGTTGGCTGTGCAACACCGATAGCATATGAAAGCTGAATCTCACACCTGTCAGCAAATCCTGCTGCTACAAGGTTCTTTGCTACGTAACGTGCTGCGTATGCTGCTGAACGGTCTACCTTTGTACAGTCCTTTCCTGAGAAAGCTCCGCCGCCGTGACGTGCATATCCACCGTAGGTGTCTACGATAATCTTACGACCGGTGAGACCTGCATCTCCGTGTGGTCCACCTATTACGAAACGTCCTGTAGGATTGATAAAGAACTTTGTCTCATCGTCAATCATATCCTTTGGAAGAATTGGATCAAATACATATTTCTTGATGTCCTCATGGATCTGCTCCTGGGTAACATCCTCGTCGTGCTGTGTTGAAAGTACAACTGCCTCAAGTCTTACCGGCTTTCCTGCCTCATCATACTCTACTGAAACCTGTGTCTTTCCGTCCGGACGAAGGTATGTAAGTGTGCCGTCTTTTCTAACCTTTGTGAGCTGGAATGCAAGCTTGTGAGCGAGTGCGATTGGGTATGGCATGTACTCCTCAGTCTCATTTGTAGCATATCCAAACATCATTCCCTGATCTCCGGCTCCGGTGTCGAGGTTGTCTGTAAGGTCGCCCTCTTTTGCCTCGAGTGCCTTGTCAACTCCCATGGCGATATCAGCAGACTGCTTGTCGATTGAAACCATTACTGCACATGAGTTTCCGTCGAGTCCCTTCTTTCCGTCATCATATCCGATCTCAAGTGCTGTTTTTCTGACGATTGCAGGAATATCAAGCTGTGCCTTTGTGGTAATCTCTCCTGTTACAAGGATGAAGCCTGTACAGCTTGCTGTCTCACATGCGACACGGCTCATCGGGTCCTGCTGTATGCATGCATCAAGGATGGCATCTGATACTGCATCGCAGAGCTTATCCGGATGTCCCTCAGTTACTGATTCTGATGTAAATAATAATTTCTCCATTAATTATCTGTTGCTCCTTTCATACTGTGTGACCAATATTTTTCCAATAAAAAACCACTTACTGCAAATAAGTGGATTAAAATTAAGATAATAAAAATCCTCTTATTGTTCGATTACTCGCTCAGGTTGGCACCTTCCTGTTTTCTAACGGGGTTGCCGTGACTTCATAGATCCTTTGTATCTCCATCACTCTGAATAAGAGAAGTTACAATATAGAATTTTTCAAATCTCTGTCAGCTATATTACTACCACATGATATATATGTCAAGTATCATTTTCGATACAGATTTATCAATAATCCATTTTCGATACCCTATTCATTATTTATAAGCTATTTTATGCAATTATTCTTTCTTCCTTTATTGACTTTCATAATTTTTGTAATTATACTTAAATTTGTATTTATAGTACTAAACACACAATATCAAAATAAATTTTTGGAGTAACTCATGATTAAAATCAGCATAAAAGATGCGCAGATTGGTATGGTGGCAGCAGAACCGATAAAGACCCCTCTGGGGCAGATACTTGCACTGCCCGGCACACCACTCACCCGTCAGCTCATCAACAAAATGAAGCTATATAAGGTAGGCAGCATCTCAATTCAAAACCCATTCGATGCAGCAGCACCGCAAGCCGGCGAAAATACAGCAAAGCGAGACAAGGTAAAACCTGTACCCAAAACCCGCGCACATGAGATGGTGACCAACATCCAGCGTGTTCAGGCCTCAGAAGAGTTCCTAGGCTTCCAGCTCAAATACCTCACATGCATAAATCAAATCAAGGATACCTTTGGCAAAATCTGTGCCGGTGAAAAATCCTTTGATGAGGCTGCGCTTCTTACTGCTGTCATTGACCTTTCCTCATCGTGCGGCACTACAATCGAGACCTTTGACATGCTCTACAACATGCGCACCATTGCAGACCCGTTGTACTCACACTGTCTGAATGTAGGGCTTATTACAAGGATGATCGGACGATGGCTTCATATGGAAAAGACAGATGTGAATACGCTTACTATCGCAGGAGTACTTCACGATATCGGTAAATGCAAGATTCCCGATGATGTGCTAAACAAGCCTGACAAGCTCACAGATGAAGAATTTGCGCTCATAAAAAAACACCCACAGTTTGGTTTTGATTTGATTAGGGATCTGCAGATTGACTCCAGAATAAAGCGCACAGCCCTCATGCATCATGAGCGCTGTGATGGCTCAGGCTATCCTTCACAGCTTGACAGCTCACTGATTGACGACTTTGCCATGATAGCAGCCATCGCCGATGTATATGATGCCATGACTGCTGCCAGACGCTATCGCGCACCACTTTGTCCGTTCGCTGTCATATCAAGCTTTGAGAGTGAAGGTTTTACAAAGTACAATACAAAGTTCCTGCTTTTGTTTTTGAAAAAGCTTGCTACCACATACCAGAGCAACCGTGTAATGCTCAACGACAGCCGGTTCTGTAATATTGTGATGCTCAACCCACATGAACTGTCACGCCCTATTGTACGTTTTGATGACGGCAGTATACTTGATTTGTCCACAAACCGCGAGTTTTTCATCAAATCTGTGATGTAATCCGATTTATAATCAAAAGGGTTACGGAGTAGTTACTCAAAAAAATTATAAAATAACCAAAAATAAGAACCGTGCATCTACAATAAGATGCTGCCGGTTCTTATTTTATATATTGCATTTATATTGTGTTTACATTTCATGCTTTACGTATATATCTATTACGATACCTTGAGTATGAACTTCTGAAGCTCCTTCTCATCCTCTACCCTGGCAATTTTTGCACCAATCTTTGTAAGCTTCTCCTCGAGTGCCTCATAGCCTCTCTGGATATAGTAGATATCATCAACCACTGTGATGCCCTCTGCTGCAAGACCTGCTATAACCAGTGCAGCTCCTGCTCTTAGGTCAGGTGCATTCACTCTGGCACCTGTGTATCTTTTCACGCCGCTGATGATTGCTATATTGCTCTCTACCTTTATATCAGCTCCCATTCTGGTGAGCTCATCAACATACTTGAAACGATTCTCAAATATGCTCTCTGTCACTGTACTAGTGCCCTCAGCGATACCCAAAAGCACCGCCATCTGTGGCTGCATATCTGTAGGGAAGCCCGGATATGGAAGTGTTGTGACCTGTGTATGCCTTAAATGTCCGTCTGATATTACTCTGACTGAGTCATCAAACTCCTCTACCTGGCAGCCTACCTCCAACAGCTTTGCTGTGGTGGCCTCAAGATGCTTTGGAATGACATTCTTTACCAGCACGTTGCCTCCTGCTGCCGCAACTGCAAACATGAATGTACCGGCCTCAATCTGATCCGGAATGACAGAATACTCTGTAGCATGTAATTTCTCCACACCTACAATTCTGATGACATCGGTTCCTGCGCCCCTGATATTTGCTCCCATGCTGTTTAAGAAGTTTGCCACGTCAACGACATGAGGCTCCTTAGCCGCATTCTCGATAACAGTCTTGCCATCTGCCATGGCTGCAGCCATCATAATATTGATTGTGGCACCTACAGAAACCTTATCCATATATATGTGTGTGCCCTTAAGCTCCTTTGCCCTGGCGATGACAAGGCCATGAGCTATGTCTATGTCTGCTCCCATAGAGCGGAAGCCCTTCATATGAAGGTCAATCGGCCTGCTTCCGATATCACAGCCTCCCGGAAGCGCAACCTCTGCATGCTTGTATTTTCCAAGTAATGCACCAATTAAATAATATGATGCCCTGATTCGTCTGATGAATTCATTATCGACATTTACACCCCTGATAAATGAACCGTTTATCTTTACCTTGTGTATATCCACGCGCTCCACATGTGCGCCGATTTCTTCGATTGCCTGAAGTAAGACATTGATATCCCTTACATTTGGCAAATTATCTATTGTTACAGTCTCGTCTGTCATTATGGCAGCGGCCAAAATAGCAAGTGCAGCATTTTTAGCTCCACCAATTTCAACTTCACCGTATAAAGGATTTCCACCTTTGATTACGTACTGTTCCATATTCCACCTCTATGAATTCAGGAGTATACTTCCTCCTAATATACTATTCTCAATTTACACTATTGTTATACATCCAACTACAAATTTCATTTATGACGACGTATTTAAGCCGCCATTTGTGCCGGTGCTGCTTTTAATAAATGACGCAGCAGCTACTATTATCTAATCATATCACGATAAATAAGCACTATAATTCAAGTGCCTCCACCAGCTTCTCTACTGTCTGCTCCACATCAAGCCCCTCCTCGGAAACCTCGATGTCTGCATACTGCTCATACAATTTTGAGCGCTCTTCAAAAAGGGTTTCTAAAGTCTGCCCTTTCTTTAATACTACACCTCTACCCTTTATGTCTGCAAGTCGTTTTTCCAAAATAGCATAAGAAACCTTGAGATACACAACTCTGCCTATCTCCTTAAGATGCTCCATGGCCTCTTTTCCGTATACCACCGAACCGCCTGTAGCTATAATGGCCCTATCAGCCCTGATAGAAGCATTGACACGGTTCTCTACCTCTATAAAACCGTCCGTGCCCTTTTCCTCAATTATCTCACGCAGAAGCTTTCCCTCCTGCTCCTGTATCAGTAAATCCGCATCCAGGAAGCTGTATCCCAGCACCTTTGCAAGTATTACGCCTATGGTACTCTTTCCAACTCCCGGCATGCCTATAAGTACGATATTAGTTTTCTGTTCCATCTACTGCCTCAGTATTCTCTGTATCTGTACTATTGGTGCTTTCTGACTGCTGTGTGCTCTCTGTAGCACTTGTGTCTGCTGCCTTTTTGTCCTTCTTGGTAGTAGTAAAATAATTGTGAATCTTGATCTTGTCAAGCTGCTTCTGCTTTACAGACCATTTTTCATCGTCCTGCCATCCTGAAAGGATGCCATTGTAATATTTGTCCTCTTTATTGCCCTTTACAGTCTTCCTGTTTGACTCTGTTGCTTTATCATCGGTCTTTTTGTCGAGCCTTACGATATAGTAAGTGCTGTCTGTGGTGATGAGGTCTGAGGTCTGTCCCTCCTCGAGGGAATTGAGTGCATCTACAACGCTCTGATCAAGATTGTTTGTAGTGTATACACTGTCCTTTGTCTTGCTGTCCGATGAATCTGAGCTCTCTGTAGACTCTGTGTCATCTGATTTCTTATCTGAATCATCTGTCTTCTCCGCATCCGGATCAACGTATGTGGCGTATGTGCCTGTTGTGGCTGTAGTGCCTGCTGCCTTGGCTGCATCCTCTAAGGATGATCCTCCTGCAAGCGCCTCTACCACTGCATCTGCCTGTGCCTTTATCTGTGCTGACTGCTCATCTGTATATGTCTGATACTGGTAATTAGAGTCATATGCACCCTTGTAATCAAGCTTCACAATGGTGTATGCAGCCATATTGGCTTCCTCATCCGTCACGCTTGAATCAGCATTTTTGATGATTGCAGCATACATCTTACTCTTTATGAGGCGAAGCTCTAAATATTCCTCGACAATCTCCTCTGTAGCACTCATCTCGTCTATCACATCATCGGAATTTGCCTTCATAAACTTCTCTGCGGCTTTTTTGATTTCCTTTTTCTCATCATCAGAAACCTCTACATCGTAATCTGACTGATGCGCCTTTAATGTGTAAAGCTCATGAGCCTCCTCGATAGCATTTTTCTTCCATGTTTCAAGCACAGTATTATTGCCTGATACTGTCTTGTCCCAGTAGCCCTCGCCCATGTACTGTATATACATGTCATCATAACCGGCCTCCTGGTACCTTATCATAAAATTAACAAGCCCAAGCTTGATATCCTCTTTATCTAATGTCGCAACTGTTGCGGTTTTATTTATTGCACATCCTGTAAAAGCTGTAACTGAGAGTGTTGCAGCTAATAACATAGCTATTACTTTTTTCGCTTTCATTGTATCTATCCTCTTTAAAATTGGTATAGTATCGCTCGTATATTATAGAGCTTTTCGGGCCTGCTGGCAAGCATTTTCTAAACTTTGTAAATTATCGTCAATTTCGCGTAAAGCATGTGGTGTTTCCTATGCTATATGCTACATGATTCCAAAATTCGGGTAACTATTCAGCCGTAATCAGTTCCTTACGCATTTGCGAAATCAGTTCCTCCACCACATCAAGCACATCCCGCTTCTTCGCCACGCTGCCATTTTTTAAATCAAATGTGAAATATGGGTTTTCTGCCATATTAAATTTGAGTGAGGATTTATACTGGGCAATAAGCTCCGGTATCTTCTCCGGATTTATCCTTGCCCGTTCAAACATGGTAAGCTTTATCAGTGAGCCGGTCTGCTTTATCTCAGTGATATATACGGCATGTGCCAACGCCTTAAGCCTTGCCACGCGAAGCAGGCTGAGCACTGATTTTGGTGGTTCACCAAACCTGTCTATGAGCTCCTCGAGCATCTCATCCTTCTCTTCCTCTGTCTCTATGCCTGCAATACGCTTGTATATATCCAGCTTCTGGAATTCGTTTGCGATATAACCTGCCGGAATATAAGCATCGGTTACAATATCCACGGTCGTGTCAAATTTGTCACTGATATCCTCGATGCCCTTTGCCTCTTTTACAGCCTCGCTCAACATCTTGCAGTACAAATCATAGCCCACTGCCTCCATGTGTCCGCTCTGCTCCGCACCGAGCAGATTGCCCGCACCACGGATTTCAAGGTCTCTCATGGCAATCTTAAAGCCGCTGCCAAGGTCTGAGTACTCCTTTATCGCTGCAAGACGCTTTTCTGCCACCTCTTTTAGCATCTTGTTGCGCCTGTACATGAGAAATGCATACGCAGTACGGTTAGATCTGCCGACTCGTCCGCGGAGCTGATAAAGCTGTGAAAGCCCCATGTTGTCCGCATCGTGTATAATCATTGTATTGACGTTTGAGATGTCAAGTCCGGTCTCTATAATGGTCGTGGATACAAGCACATCTATTTCACCATTGATGAAACGGTACATGATGCGCTCAAGCTCCGTCTCCTTCATCTGTCCGTGCGCAAATGCAACAGTCGCATCCGGCACCAGCTCCTGCAGCTTTGCTGTTATGTCTGCTATGTCGCGCACTTTATTGTACACATAGTACACCTGTCCGTTTCTGGCAAGCTCCCTGTTAATTGCCTCTCTGACAAGCTCATCATTGTACTCCATGACATATGTCTGAATCGGTACACGGTCCATCGGCGGCTCCTCAAGCACACTCATATCCCTTATGCCGATTAAGCTCATGTGGAGTGTCCTCGGAATCGGTGTAGCAGTCAGTGTGAGCACATCCACATTGACCTTCATCTGCTTAATTTTCTCCTTGTGAGTCACTCCGAAGCGCTGCTCCTCATCGATTACCAAAAGTCCCAGATCCTTAAACTGCACATCCTTTGAGAGTATACGGTGTGTTCCGATGATGATATCAACCTCACCCTTTTTAAGCTTTTCTATCGTCTTTTTCTGCTCTGCTGCGCTTCTGAAACGGCACATCAAATCCACATTCACCGGAAAATCCTTCATCCTCTGCGAAAACGTATCGTAAATCTGCTGTGCCAGAATGGTTGTCGGAGCAAGATATGCCACTTGCTTGCTGTCCTGCACCGCCTTGAAGGCCGCACGGATTGCAACCTCCGTCTTGCCGTAGCCCACATCACCGCAAATCAGTCTATCCATTATTTTATGGCTCTGCATATCAGTCTTTGTGGCTTCAATTGCAAGAATCTGATCCTCAGTCTCATCAAAAGGAAAAAGCTCCTCAAACTCTCTCTGCCATACCGTATCCTCGCCGAAGGCATATCCGTTTTGCTGCTCACGCTGGGCGTACAGCTTCACCAGGTCTCCTGCAATCTGCTTTACCGCACCTCTGACACGGTTCTTCGTCCTGGTCCATTCCTGACCTCCAAGCTTGTTGAGCTTTGGTTTTCTGGCATCCTTTCCGGCATATTTTTGTATCATGTCAAGCTGGGTGGCAAGAATATAGAGATTGGAGCCACCCTGATACTCTATCTTGATGTAGTCCTTTACCTTTTTGTCCACCTCAAGCTTTTCAATGCCGCGGTAAATACCTAGTCCGTGGTTTTCATGCACCACATAGTCCCCAACAGACAAATCGGTAAAGCTCTGTATTTTTTCACCCTCATAGGTGCGGTGACGCTTCTTTTTCTTCTGCTGCGCCCCAAAAATATCTGACTCCGTAATCACGGCAAACTTTAGGATAGGATACTCAAAGCCTCTTCTCACCTTGCCGTAGCAGACCATAATCTGCCCCTCAAAAAGCTCATGGTCGTAGTTTTCAGTGTAAAAGCATGTGATTCCCTGGTCTGTGATATCCTCTGAAAGCCTCTTTGCCCTTGTCCTTGAACCGGATAAAAGAATGACTCTGTAGCCGTTTTTCTTATAGCGCTTTAAGTCCTTTATCAAAAGCTCAAAGCTGTTATTGTATGGGCTGACACTCTGACAGTGAATACCATAGCTTCCCAGCTGGTGCAGTCCGTTTGCTTTATTATCAAGCGCAGCGAGTGCGATGCACGAATACTTCCCAAGCTTTGCCACTATCTCCTTCTCTGTAAAAAGACCGTTCATCTGCCCCGGAAGTATATATCCCATCGCAAGTCTCTGCTTCATGCTCTCTGAAAACTCGGTCTCTGTAAGCTTTCCCTGCTCTGTACATCTGGTCAGCTCATCAAAAAATATAAGGCTGTCCGATGGATTAAAATAATCCAAAATCCCGACTCTCTCGTCAAAAAAGTACGACAAAAAAGCATCCATGCCTGCATACATGGACAGTTCTCCCCACTCCTCGGTAAGCTCGTCTGCCATCACAGTCACTCTGTGTGCTTCCTCTGTCTTCATCTGCTTTCTAAGCTTGTCAGACACACGCTTTGCCTCTGCCTTAAGCTTGTCAATTCCCCCGGCCTTTTCCTCATCGCTAAGTACAAGCTCTGCCGCCGGATATATGCTCACCCGATCAATATTTTCAATGGATTTCTGGCTCTCGCAGTCAAAATATCTGATGGTGTCTATCTCGTCTCCCCACAGCTCAATTCGGATAGGATTCTCCTCCGTCAGTGGAAAAACATCAAGAATACCGCCCCTGACAGAAAACTGTCCCATAGTCTGGACCTGATACTCTTTTTCATAGCCCATTCTGATAAGAGCAGCCTGAATTTCCTTCAAATCCAAAAGCTGTCCCTGCTCAAGTGTAAGCACGTTTTCCCACATCTTTTCTATAGGCGCCATCGTATTCATCAGCGCATCAAAGGTGGTCACAAGCGTCACTCTCTCCTGCTCACGGATAGCCTTCAAAGCCCTGATACGCTCTGCTGTCAGGAGATTGCCCCTGATATCCGACTGGTAAAAAAGCACATCCTTTGATGGATAATACACCACCTCTTTGTCAAAAAAACTGTACTCATCGTACAGTTCCTTCGCCTTCTGCTCTCCAAAGGTCACAATAAGCTTGTTTTTCCTGTGGCCTCCAAAGGCATATATCATCTGTGATTTTTGCGCATCTATACATCCCGTGACAGATATAAGTCCGGACGATTTTTCTGCCGTTTTTGTCATCTCCTCAAAGCCCGCAAGGGAAAGGAGTGGCTCTGTAAATGCTTTCACTTTCAATTCTCCATTTCTGTCTGTTCAAAATCACCTTGTCGATTTCCAGCTAGTTATATATGTTCATAGCCTTATCCGTCTCGCCCTGCATCATAAGAACTGCTGCATCCATCGCATGACCGATAGCTTCCTCCACCTTTGCCCTGTCCTCAGAACTGAAACGCCCGAGCACATGGTCAGCAAGATCCCAGCCCTGCGGCTTCTCTCCAACACCGACCTTGATACGGCTGAAGCCCTGTGTGCCGGTCATTGCAATGATGCTCTTAATCCCGTTGTGACCGCCGGCGCTGCCCTTTTTGCGGATACGGATACGCCCCGGCTCAAGCGAAATATCATCAAAAATAACAATCATTTCCTCATCCGGATCAAGCTTATAAAAATTCATCACCTCAGCAACAGACTCGCCGCTTAAGTTCATGTATGTCTGCGGCTTCACAAGCAGCACCTTCATGCCCTCAATCACTCCGCTTCCACAAAGCGCCTTGTGCTTTTTGTCTGTCACACTTATATTATATTTATCCGCAAGCGCATCTATCACATCAAATCCGATATTGTGCCTTGTGTGCTCATATTTTTTGTCAGGATTTCCAAGTCCTACTATAACGTACATCGTTTATCCTTTCTCTTTCTCATATCATTTACAATTCAAAATAAAACAAATACTGCTGGATAATTCCCGCCACACCCTTGTAGCGCTCAAAATCAAAGCCGTCACTATAATATTTGTCCAAAAGCTGCTTTACATGCGTATCTATCGGAAACGCATCCACATGATGTAAACCAAAAAGACATATGCAGTTCGCCACCTTTTTGCCAATTCCTTTGCGGGTAAGCAGGCTTTCCATCGCCTCATCATAGCTCATTTTGCGCAGATTATCAAGCCAGTCAGGATTATTAGCACCATACTCATATATTTCCTTCAGATACGGTGCCCTGTAGCCAAAGCCCATGCTCCTGTCATCAAATACCTCATCCGGTACCTCAAGAGGCTTGGGAAATGTATACAGTTCTTCCCCCTCTGCACTGCCGTCTATTTTATGTCCGCACCGCCTGCAAAGTAAATCCACACTGTTTGTGATTCGCTTTATGTTATTATTCTGGGAAATCATAAAAGTAACAATCATCTCCCACAAATCCTGCCTTAAAATGCGCACACCACTGCCATATGCATATGCCTCCTTCAGATGCGCGTCATCTCCGTCTGCTATAAGCTTTGCAATCCCCGCATAATCCGTATCCATATCCAGATAGCTTTTCCATATATTGTTCCAGTCTGCCTCATCACAGTCCAGCTCAAACTCATTCCCATCCTGCTTAATCCGAAGCGCCCTGTCAAATGCCACTACTGTGTATTCATTTTCTCCTGTATTCTTCCATCTGAAGCACTGACCACTGTCAGCAATCTGTTTTAAATCCAGATTATCTATTTTCGTCTTGTACATATCTGTTTGTCTATCCTCTTTTATTGTAGCTATACTCGTAACTATTCAGAACCATCCCACGCACATTCTAAAAAGCCGGTCTGTCTGTGGCTTATTGTACCACGGATAGACCGGTTTGTGTGAAATATATTTAGATTATTATACCAGCTCAGGAATTTTATATCCTGCTTTGCTCATCGCTTTTTCAAATTCATCAAGTGACATCTCTGCTTTCTCGGCACCTCTTTTTGCAGAATAGTCTCCCTCCTGTACTGAAAGATAAATTTCAAAAAGACGGCCCTGTTGCATTCCTCTCTGCATGCCCTCCTGAACGCCACGCTTTTTATGATCATCCCATGCCTTACACATATTTACCACCTCTTCCTTTTCATCATACTTAATGTCAGTTCCTACAAATAGATTGATAGCTGCTATACTTTAAAATTCATTTACTTGTTTGCACGTATAATAACCACAAATACAATGATACTAATTACGCCAAGTATCTCATAAATAAACCATACCGTCGCAGCCACATCTCCCCTGTTTTCCATCTTGCAAAAAATTTCAGATCCACCGTATCCATAGTATGGCATATCGATACTCTCCAGTCTATCATCATCCATAAAATTTCTGTTTAATCTATAGATTATTCATAAGTAATTTCTAACCAATTTTTATCATTGCCACCTGTTTCAGTACCATTTATATATAAACTATATCTATATCCGGTATTCGTTTCTTCCCATGTAATTACTTTTTTATAATCGTCATACGTGTAATCTCCATACTCTTCATCATAAAAATCTAGGACGCTTTTTCCAAAATTAATAATTTCATCATATTCATAAATATCTGTTGATTTCCAAACAACTTTCTTCACTTGTTCATCCTCATTATAATAAACACGTATTACTCCATTGTTTCCTAGAAATTTATGATTATATTCATCAATAATATCTTCATAATTACCACTGTTCTCATAAACTCCATATTGTGTTTTATCAGGTTTTCCAAATTCTTTTCTTATTTCCGACCTTGTATCAGTCAAATCATATTTTTCAAATACATTACCATATATACTTCTATTATAGTCGCAAACACTATACAAACAAAAAGTGACAAATATTATTGCAATGCCTATAAATAAATTGAAAATTAACCTTTTTTTCTTTCGTTCCTTTATTATAGCCATTTTACAATTATCAACATTTTTTTGGTTTAGTAAATCAAGATAATTTGAAATATAATGTTCTATTTCCTCATCAGACGTGTACTTAGTCACATCAGTTTTTTTTGCACCACATCTTGTACAGTAATTATTATTTATATCATTATACCTTCCACATCCACAAAACCAGCCTTCTTGACATACTAATGGTTTATATATGTATTCAAAGCCAAATCTTTCTCTTAGAGAATTTATAATATCACTAACTATTGACGGTTCAAGACTTTGCTTCAATTCAAATTCTTTTAAATTTCTTCCGGCATATGTTAAAACACTTCCATCTGAATAACTTATTTGTGATTCCTCTAATTCCAATTTTCTGATGTTATTATCTGGTAAAAATGCTTTTATATTCCAAGCCCTACTGTTTCCACAAATATTAATGTCTTGAATTATAATAAAAAATGTATCATTGTCCCCTATTGAAACCAAATCGTCTAATGCATTATATCCTTTAGCAGTAAATTTAATTGCTGTAATATTTGAATTCCTTAAATTATCAAAACTAATATTTACTACCGTTCTGCCATTTTCAACCATGGTCTGCCACGATAAATTCTCGATATGTGCATTAATATCAACCATCTTTTTTACCGGCTTCATATAATCATTTACATTAATGCTCTTATTCGTAAACTCACTTGCGCTTTCACTATCTTGTATCTTGATATATTCAGGCCCTTCGTCTAGCGTTTTCGAGAATTTTATATTTCCAATTATACCAATTGCTATTAATACCAATATAATAATAAGACAAACACAAATAACTGTTACCATAATCATCCTCCAAAATCATTTGTCCAGTTTTTGATTTATTGACTGCAATAAACAAATAATCTCTCCAAAACCATATATAAATATTGCCGATACAATTGACACAATTGCACCTAATATAAAAATTATTAATCCATTACCACCATATTCACCAATACTTGCAGCGCAAAACACTGACGCTATTATCCCAACTATTGCAATCAATTTTCCAATTATCTTAATTGCATCTCCCACACTGGATTTATTAGAAATCTGCTGTTTCGATTGTAAATCCTGATATCGCATATTTTGAAAATTATCTGGTGCTATCTTTGCAAACGTAGCTCCACAACCATAACATTTTCCATTTATTGTTTCGTCATCACTTAAATTTTTTCCACATTTAGGACATAAAAAAGGTTCCATAAAATTCCTCCATCTACGTTTATATCTGGTAAATAGTTTACTAGATTTGTTAAATACTGTTTGTAAAATCATAAAAAACTAACGATATTGTTTCTTGTATTCTTTCATTTTGATAAATGAACTAATCAATATAAAAAGAAAAATAAAAAGTATAAAATAGAAAAATACTCTCATCCCAACATCAAAGACGCATGAAACAACACTAGCTATACTTCCTACTATAGAAAATCTAAAAAGCATAGTATATTTACGCAATACATCTTTTTTACAAAGTGCTATTAATATAAAAATTGCAGTAATCACAAATATTATTCCAATCGGCAATAATGTAACATACTGTAAAATATAAATAGATCCCTGTTCTTGAGCAACTGCCATACACAGCGACAGTCCTCCCATGATAGCAATAAGTGCACTAAACATCAACAATATGCTCATGAAAAATGCTATTACAACTATATAAGCTATTCGCCCTATGCTGTTTAATTTATTTACTTGCCCTATCTTCTCAATTTTATTTTTCACTAGCATTTTATTACCACAGCAAGTACAAAACACGGTCTGTAAATCAGTACTAGCTTCCATCTGAGAACCACATCGTGGACATGTTAATTTTATTAGTTTCATATGTTAATCCTTCCTGCTCTTATTCTCTGTTTTCTTTTTATTCTAATTATAAAATTATCCCTCCATTACTTGCAATATCCACATGCACATGTCCCTGTATAGCTAGGATTCATTCTTCCACACTTTGGACATTTCCATGCATTATTGTATTTTATCTCTTCTGCTTCACTTTTTTTAGACTCAATTGAGTTTACTCTATGTTCTATCTGCTGCGAACTGCTATCAAGCATCTCAAGTCTCTCCAATATTTCAGCAAGCGAAAACATGATAACTGCTCCTATAGCTGTAGAAAACAAACCACCTAATAACCAAGCACATGTCAGCGGAACACTTCTTTCTTTGCTTACTCCGAAATATGAATTCGTTTCTATTGTTACTCCATTAATCCATGCCAGGGCAATTGAACCAATGATACCTACAATGATAATTATTACCCCAAGCCTTATACATGTTTTTTGCATTCCTTGATTTGATTCTCTCATATTTCTCTCCTTTGTCGTTAACGGTACTTTAGTTCTATAATTTATTATAGTCATCTTTCTGACCATGGTCAAGTATAAGACTACATTTTACCATACATAATATAAATTGTATGGAGGCATCAAATGATAGATTATAGTCCCTTCTGGAAAACCCTAACAGAATCACATGAGACTACTTATACTTTAATAAACAAGTATCATATTTCCAGTGCCATAATAGACAAACTCCGTAACAATAAACCAATGAATACCACCACCATAAATGATTTATGTCGCATCTTTAATTGTCAAATAGACCAGATAGCCCAATATATACCATCTGATAAAGACCAGCCATTATAAATATCACGTTCCTACATTTTCTACGCCAATGATACTGCTTCACCAGTCTTTGCGCTACCACTCGATTCAAATCCTTATTTATCAAAACAGTATTAACAACATCTGAATACATGAAATGTAATCCTTTTATGCACACACTGCCATATCCATTGGCCTGTAAAAGCTTTTTCATTATTCTAAAATCAATTACCATACCAACACCTCACCAATGTTGTATTTTCCGAAAGAATAGCTCTTTGGAGTATAACTGTCGCTTCCTTTGCTATCGCTTGAATGATACGATGATCTGCTGTCTGATGGATATGAACTAGGTGATGATAGTCATATTCACACACTCCCTTATTAGTTATAAATGATATATCCGTCTTCAGTTCCCACCTATTTCGTTCCCGAACAGCACGCAATAATTACCACAAGTAAAACAATAACTATAACCAGCAGCACCGGTTGCGTAAACAGCCACAGCATTCCTATGACCAGAATTGCTCCACCAACAAATTTCCCTATTGCAGCTATCCCTGAAAAATCCCCATCGCACGCTGCTGCAATCGCTCCAACAACAAATATTAATATGAACGCCAAAATATGCATCCCCCATACCTCCTGCTTCCAAAAATATAAAAATAAGCCATCATAAGAAAGATTTTTTATCTCTTTCTTATGATGGCTATAGCTTAGCATGTTACGAGTCCCAAAGTCTGCCCTCGCGACTCGAATCTTTGTTTGATTTTATGCATTCTCAATCTCTGTCTTATACTTTTCAAGAATCATATTCTGGATATTCTCGCGTGTGGCAGAGTTAATCGGATGGGCTATATCCCTGTACTCGCCATCGTTTGCCTTGCGGCTTGGCATGGCGATGAAAAGTCCCTTTTCTCCTTCGATTACCTTGATGTCATGTACCACGAATTCATCATCGATTGTGATTGACACAACCGCCTTCATCTTGCCCTCTTTTTCTACCTTACGAATTCTGATGTCTGTAATCTGCATATTTTTGTCCCCCTGGTCTGTTTTTAAATTACATATCTTACATTTTTTTCTTTTACTATCATGACTCCATCCTCACCACAATAACAGGTGTTTGGATTGATGGTTCCGCGGCTCTCTACGATGCAATTTTCGAGGTGCACATTGTCGCCTATGTAGACGTCATTGAGCAGCACGCAGTTCTTCACGGTAGTGTTTTTGCCCACAAATACCTGCTTGAAAAGCACCGAATCCTCCACGCTTCCGTTTATGATACAGCCACTTGATACGAGGCTGTTTGAAATGTCTGAGCCCGGATTAAACTTGGCCGGTGGCAGGTCGTCCACCTTTGAGCAGATGGTCGGCTCCTCCCTGAAGAAATAGCTTCTGATGTCAGGTCTTAAGAAATCCATATTGGTCTTGAAGTATGCATCAATATCGGCGATATTGTTCCAGTATGAATTTATCTTGTAGCCATATATTTTCTTTACATTTTTGTAGCGCACGAGGATATCATTTACGAAATCGAATCTGTTTTCCTCAGCTGCCGCCTCCAAAAGCTCTATGAGCTGTCGTCTCCTGATGACATAGATACCTGTGGAAATGGTGTTGGATGAGGCCTCGATTGGCTTTTCATCAAACTCTGTGATTCTTGACTCATCATCCATGCGTACCACACCAAAACGGCTGACATCGTCGTTGTACATCATGTCCTTGCATACCACTGTAATGTCTGATTTTTTCTCGATGTGAAAATCAAGCACTCTGTTGAAATCCAGCTTGTATACACAGTCACCGCTGCTGATGATAACATATGGCTCATGGCGTCTCTTTAAAAAATCAATGTTCTGATACATCGCATCTGCCGTGCCCCTGTACCAGTCACTGTTGTCCGCTGTGACTGTAGGTGTAAAGAGGAATAAGCCCCCCTGCTTTCTGCCAAAATTCCACCATTTTGATGAGCTTAAATGCTCATTCAGTGAGCGTGCATTGTACTGGGTCAGTACTGCGACAGTCTGTATATGTGAGTTTGACATGCTGCTGAGCGCAAAATCTATGCTTCTGAAGCTGCCTGCTACCGGCAGGGCCGGTACTGCTCGCTTTGCTGTCAGTTCCTTCATCCTATTATTGTTGCCGCCGGCCAAAATTATTCCTATTGCCTTCATTTTCCGTCACCTGCCTTGATAATAACTTCTCCGCCCTCAAGCACACCGTCTTTGTAATCCTCTTCGTATGTAACACCGGAGATTGCTGTATTTTTGCCTATCTTTACCCCGTCCGGTATCACAGAATCTTCTCCTATAGTGACCAGCCCAAATGAGTATATGCTCTCATTTAATACGTTCGGCTTCTCCTGTCCGAAGCCAAGTGTCACATTGTCGCCCACCTTGCAATTTTCGGCAATGATGGACTTGTCTATCGTGACATTGGAGCCTATCTCCGTGTCACACATGATAATGGAATCACGTATTACTGCGCCTCTTCCAATCTTGACGTTGGCACCTATGACAGAATGCTCCACATGACCATAGCATTCACAGCCCTCACCCATGATGCTTCGCTCCACATGGCCTCCTTTGGCTATATAAAGTGGCTCGATTGCATCATTCTTTGTGTAAATCTTCCAGTACTCCTCGTACAGGTTGAACTCCGGAATGAGGTCCACAAGCTCCATATTGGCCTCCCAGTATGAGCCCAGTGTACCTACATCCTTCCAGTATCCGTTGAACTCGTATGCAAACATACGTCTGTCGTTTTCAAAGCAGTATGGTATGACATGCTTGCCAAAATCACAGTTTTCCTGATCCTTTAGTGCAAGTAAGGCTTCCTTTAGCACCGGCCATGAGAATATGTAAATGCCCATTGATGCGAGATTGCTGCGCGGATGAACCGGCTTTTCCTCAAATGCATTGATGCGCTTATCATCATCGGCTATGACGATACCAAATCGGCTGGCCTCCTCGATAGGCACCGGCATGGTTGCTATGGTCACATCGGCATTGTTTTCCTTGTGGAAATCAAGCATCACCTCATAGTCCATCTTGTAAATATGGTCTCCTGACAGTATCAACACATAGTCCGGGTTGTAACTGTCTATATACCTCATATTCTGGTAGATTGCATTGGCTGTACCTGTGTACCACTCGCTGTTGCCGCTCTTCTCATAAGGAGGCAATATTGCCACTCCTCCATTATTCCTGTCGAGGTCCCACGGAATACCTATTCCGATGTGGCTGTTAAGTCTGAGTGGCTGATACTGTGTAAGTACACCCACTGTATCAATGCCTGAATTGATGCAGTTGCTAAGCGGAAAATCTATGATTCTGTACTTTCCACCAAACGAAACTGCCGGTTTTGCTACGTTCGCTGTCAGAACACCAAGTCTGCTGCCTTGACCGCCTGCTAAAAGCATGGCTATCATTTCTTTCTTAATCACGTTATCACTCCTCGTCTGTCCTAATTTTTGTTGTGCCATCCGGTCCCCGCCACTTGTTTCTGTAATAACCGTATCTGTAATGCTTCCATAATAAATCACAATTGTTTCCATATAAATTATAGTTGCTGCTGCATAAATTGCAGTTACTGCTATATACTTTAACCCCATCAAATTCATATGGTCCGGATGAATTATTTTTATAAAAAAAATTATACCACAGCCGCATTATCACTTCAACATTTTTCACAAAATCAAATAATATTTTTCTTTTTTTTCGACATTTTGCACAAGTGCCATTTAGCGTATATCTGTTTAACCTGCTATGGTTCTTATCATTTGAAAGTCATGCCTGCTTTCACCTTATTTTTCCTTTGCAAATACTATATTTAGTTGTATAATTAATATAAAGTAACTATTCAGAACAAGAAAATCTGTCGCTTACATGCAATCATCACGCATCGGCTTTTTGTTCTCAGCGATTCTTAATAGTTACAATATAAATTATAATAAATCAGGCAGGTAAAATTAATGTATAAAATAGATTTCAGCAAACCAATACACATCCATTTCATAGGCATCGGCGGTATCAGCATGAGCGGTCTCGCAGAGATTCTGCATGAGGAGGGCTTTACAATTTCCGGCTCCGATTCAAAGGAATCAGACCTCACAAAAACTCTTGCGGCCAAGGGCATAAAAGTCATATATGGCCAGAGCGCAGACAATATCACCTCCGGTATCGACCTGGTGGTTTACACTGCAGCTATCCACGAAAGCAATCCTGAGTTTGCCGCAGCAAAGGCAGCAGGTATTCCAATGCTTACCAGAGCCGAGCTTCTCGGACAGATTATGGACAATTACGATTATTCTATCGCTGTAGCCGGCACACACGGCAAGACTACCACCACATCCATGATCAGCGAGATTCTTCTCGCCGCTCAGACAGATCCTACCATTTCCGTAGGTGGTATTTTGTCATCTATCCACGGCAATCTGCGTGTGGGCGATTCAGAGTACTTCATCTCTGAGGCGTGTGAGTACACAAACAGCTTTTTGAATTTCAGACCACGCTACAGCATTATTTTAAATATTGAGGCTGAGCATCTGGATTTTTTCAAGGATATCAACGACATCAGGCATTCCTTCCGCGAGTATGCATCAAACACTCTCGCAGGCGGTGCTACCATCATCAATGGTGAGATTGACCGCTATGAGGAGATTGTCGCAGGACTTCCTCAGAAGATTATCACCTATGGCTTTGATTCAAAATATGATTTCTATCCGGAAAATATAACCTATGACGATAAAGCTTGTGCATCTTTTACAGCTATGAGACAGGGTAGTCCACTTTTCGACGTAAAACTCTCTGTTCCGGGCGCTCACAATGTAAGCAATGCGCTCGCAGCCATAGCTTTATCCACCACACTTGGTCTCGATACGGAGTCTATCCTCACCGGCCTTGACAAATTTGGCGGTGCTGACAGACGTTTCCAGTACAAGGGCAAGGTAAACGGCGTCACAATCATTGATGACTACGCTCACCATCCAACCGAGATCCGCGCAACACTGACAGCTGCACAAAAATATCCACATGACAGGCTAGTCCTTTGCTTCCAGCCACACACCTATTCCAGAACCAAGGCATTCTTAAATGATTTTGCCGATGTTCTTTCAATGGCAGATGTTGTGGTGCTTGCTGATATCTATGCTGCGCGTGAGCAGAACACATATGGTATCTCATCTAAGGATATCCTGGATTTATTGCTCGAAAAAGGTGTGAATGCGCACTATTTCCCATCATTTGAGGAAATCGAGAAATTTTTATCAGAAAATTGTGTAAACGGTGACCTGTTGATAACAATGGGTGCCGGAAATGTAGTAGAAATCGGCGAAGACCTGCTTAAGAAATAAGTTATCCACGTTATCCACATACAAAATGTTAACAACTCTCATTTTGTGTGTGGATTTTTTAAATAATTTTCAACAGCTTATATACCCTGTGATACATTGATTTTTCAATTATTTTACACAGTTATCCACGTTATCCACATTTTTTTGTGGACTCGGAAAGCCCGAGTTTACAAGGCTTGTAGCACTTTTACCATCTTCACACAGTTAAAATATTGTGCTATAATTGCTCACAGGTTAAGCGAAAGAGAGTTTTTTATATGACAGCGATAAACATTAGCAGTGACATAGCAACATCATTCACTACTGTGTCAGATATTTTTATAGATCAATACATGCCAAAGGCAAACGGTGAGTTTGTCAAGGTATACCTTTATCTGCTCCGTGCGACAGGCTCCGGGGCAGGCATAGCAACTATTTCAGAGATTGCCGATCATTTCAGCAATACTGAAGCCGACATCATACGTGCCCTCAATTACTGGGCCTCTGAGGGCATTTTGCAGGTGCAAACCGGCGCTGATGGTCAGATTATTGGAATCAACCTCTGCAGTCTTTCTGTATCCGGTATGCAGGCTGCTCAGAGTAATATACAAAGCGCTGTGGCTGATAATGCCGCGCAGAATAATTTGCAAAACAGCGTAGTTAATAATGCTACGCAGAATAATTTGCAAAACAGCGTGGTTAATAATGCTGCACAAAATATTTCTACCGTGAATACTCGGATGCAGGATTCTGTTGTGGAAAAGCTTAAGAGCCAGACTCCTGACAAAGCTGCTTCTTCACAGAAGGAATACACACTTGATGAGATTAAGGAGTTTAGAAAGAATCCTGACATTTCAGAGCTTTTCTTTATTATAGAGACATATCTGAAGCATACGCTCTCATCCACAGACACTAATATGGTGCTCTACTGGCTGGACGAGCTTCATTTTTCTACCGACCTGGTGGAGTATCTCGTGGAGTACTGCATTACCAAGGGACATTCAAGCCTTCGTTACATGAACAAGGTCGCTCTCGGCTGGGCCGATGCCGGCATAAAGACCGTAGACCAGGCAAAGGACGATGCAGCCGCTCATTCACAGATTTACTATTCTGTAATGAAGGCTCTAGGCATCACCGGCCGCAATCTGGTTGACTCTGAGGTGTCACTCATCAACAAATGGGTCGGCGAATACGGTTTCGATATAGAGCTTGTAAAAGCCGCCTGCAGTAAAACTATTTCAGCTATCCAGAAGCCAAGCTTCGAGTACACAGACTCGATACTCGCGAACTGGAGGAAAAAGGATGTACATACTTTAAAGGATGTTGAAGTGCTTGATGCCAACTTTGCCAAGGCCAATAAAGCCTCTGCTACCGGCTCATCACAGAGTACAAATGCTGCAAACGGTTCCTCAAAACCCAAAAGCAATAATTCAAGTTCCAAGAATAAATTTAACAACTTCAATCAGCGAAACAATGATTACGACAAGCTGGAGAAGCTGTTTCTGAATTCTACGGTATGATTTTTCAAGTTAGATTTACACATCCCAAGGAGGATATATGGCACTTACCAATGCTCAATATGATGAGATAATGCGAGGCTACGATAAACGCCAGCTTCAGAACAAATACATACATGACAAGCGTATTGAGGAAGCCTATCGCAAGGCGCCCCGCCTCAGGGAAATTGACTCAGAGATTGCATCCGCATCTGTCAGGCAGGCGTACAGGCTCATGGATGGTGATGAGAATGCTCTCGCCGCTTTACGCCTTGCAATCGAGGACTATAAGGAGGAGCGTGCTGCACTGCTATCCACACTCGGATATCCGCTTGATTATTTTGAGCCTATTTACACCTGTCCAGATTGCCACGATACAGGATACATAGACGGTCAGAAATGTCATTGTTTCAAGCAGGCTATTATCAATACCGTTTATTCGCAGTCCAATATCAGGGAGATTTTGTCTCGTGAGAATTTTTCCACGCTCTCATTTGATTATTACTCAGATGAGCAGAAGAATCCTGCGACAGGACTGTCTGCTCTTGCCACAGCAAAGCTTGCAGTGACGAACTGTCATGAATTTATAGACAATTTTGAAAACAAACCTAAAAACATATTTTTCTACGGTAATACCGGTGTCGGAAAGACTTTTTTATCTAATTGCATTGCAAAAGAGCTTTTAGATGCAGGTTACTCCGTAATTTACTTTACAGCATTCCAATTATTTGATATATTAAGCAAAGGTGTGTTTGAAAAGGATGCAGATGCCATCGCAGCGCACCAGAATATATTCGACTGTGATTTACTTATCATAGACGATCTCGGAACCGAGCTTTCCAACTCATTTACCACATCACAGCTTTTCCTTTGTGTAAATGAGCGTATACTGCGACAGAAATCTACTATTATTTCCACTAATCTGAATCTGGAGCAGATAGCAGAGATTTACTCCGAGAGAACACTTTCAAGAATTTCAAGCAATTATAGTTTTATCAAGCTCTTTGGAGATGACATACGAATTAAAAAGCGTCTTTCCAAATAACGCTTTTTATATTATATATTTAGTTTATTTATTATATGGTTATATGGAGGAATAACAATGCCAAACGATGAGAGAATTTTGGAGACTATGCCAACCGGTACACTTGGACTTGTTGCAACCGACAGTTGTATAGGTCTTGCCCAGAAGGTAGATGCATACTTACAGGGCTGGAGAGAGCACAGAGAGCACCAGCATGCTAACGAGAGTGCTTTCAAGGACTACTACAAAAACAGTTACATTATCAAGCCTTCTACACCTAGATTCGGTTCCGGCGAGGCTAAATGTGTTATCAACCAGTCAGTTCGTGGTTATGATCTGTACATCATGGTAGATGTAACAAACTACAGTCTTACCTACACAGTATGCGGTCAGACAAACCACATGTCACCTGATGACCACTACGCAGACTTAAAGCGTGTTATCGCTGCAGCCGGCGGAAAAGCAAGAAGAATCACAGTTATCATGCCTTTCCTTTATGAGAGCCGTCAGCACAGACGTACAGGCCGTGAGTCTCTTGACTGTCCATTGGCTCTTCAGGAGCTTATCAACATGGGTGTAGACAATATCATCACCTTCGATGCTCATGACCCTCGTGTGGTAAATGCTATTCCTCTGAACGGCTTTGAGAATGTAATGCCTTCTTACCAGTTCATTAAGGGCATTTTAAAGAACGTAAAGGATATCACTATTGATGCTGACCATCTTATGATTATCTCTCCTGATGAGGGCGCTACAAACCGTGCTATCTACCTTGCAAACGTACTCGGAGTAGACATGGGTATGTTCTACAAACGTCGTGATTACAGCCGTATCGTTGACGGACGTAACCCTATCGTAGCTCATGAGTTCCTCGGAACAAATGTGGAGGGTAAGGATGTTCTTATCATCGATGATATGATTTCTTCCGGCGAGAGTATGATAGATACAGCAAGAGAGCTCAAGAAGCGTAAAGCTAACAGAATCTTTGTTGTTTCTACATTCGGTCTCTTTACAAACGGCTTTGCTTCATTTGACAAGGCTTACGAGGAGGGTCTCATCTACAGAGTAGTTACAACAAACCTTATCTACCAGTCACCGGAGCTTCTCTCTAAGGAGTACTATATCAGCTGTGACATGAGCAAATACATCGCATACCTCATTGATACATTAAACCACGACTGTTCTATCAGTGATCTTCTCTCACCATATGACAGAATCAAGAAGTGTGTTCAGAAGTACAATGACGAGCAGGCTGCAGCAAAAAATAAATAATTAAGCGCATTTATAAAAAGCCGTGTGAAATTAATATGTACCCCTTTTACTGGATATCCAGTGAAAGGGGTATTTTTATGCGTTACAGTTACGAATTCAAACCAAAGGCAGTCGAACTATACATGCAAGTAAAACGCATCAGTTTTTCTCAAAGTTTAGAATAATTATCTTAGTAATATAAAAAACCAGAGAAGTGAGTGTCATCCACTCAAATCTCTGGTTTAATTTAGTCTAAGATTTATACCGATTAAATATTAAACTAACTCAAGGAGAACCTCTAAAGCTCCGTCACCTTTACGCTGTCCAATCTTAACGATTCTTGTGTAACCACCGTTACGATCAGCATACTTAGGAGCGATCTCATCGAATAACTTGTTTGTTACATCGATAGTCTTTGTTCCCTTCTTTGTGCCGTCAGACTCTTTAGCTGTGTAAAGAACCTTGAGCATCTGTCTTCTGGCATGAAGACGTGAAGCAGAATCCTTCTTGATCTTCTTCTCTACTTCGTCATAAACAGTAACTTTCTTTCCGTCTACAACCTCTTTTACTCTCTTGCCATCTTTGTCCTTGCGGGCAACCTTAGCTGTTACAGTAACCTCTTCGAAGTTGTCTTTCTCTTTTACTGCTAATGCGATAAGACCCTCAGCGATCTTACGAACCTCTTTAGCCTTAGCCTCTGTAGTAACGATCTTTCCGTTAACAAGAAGCTGTGTAACCTGACCTCTGAGTAAAGCCTTTCTCTGGCTTGATGTTCTGCTTAACTTACGATATTTTGCCATTTTAATTTCCTCCATTTGTGGGACATCCGGTCACGCTCTTCGGTCTTACTGCCAGACATCGTATCTTGTTGTGATAAAGCTTTGCTTTATTTCAAAAAGCAAATGCTCAAATCAGTTGCCACTCATGTATCAGACATGGTCACGCTCTTTGGTCTTACTGACCCTGCCGCTATGAGTTTTGTCACACATAAACATAAATATGATATTTAAAATTTATATATGACCAATTTATTTAGAAGAATCAGTGCAAGGATTATTCGAATGAATTATTCCTCAGTCTGATTTAACTCTAAACCTAATTCTTTTAATTTTGCTAAAACTTCCTCTAAAGACTTGCGACCAAGGTTACGAACCTTCATCATGTCCTCAGGTGTTCTATTGATAAGCTCTGCAACAGTGTTGATTCCTGCACGCTTTAAGCAGTTGTATGAACGAACTGAAAGCTCAAGCTCATCGATGTTCATCTCAAGAACCTTCTCCTGAGCATCGTTTTCCTTCTCGACCATAACGTCAACCTGCTGTGCTGCCTCTGAAAGATCGATGAACAGATTTAAGTGCTCACTTAACACCTTAGCTGCAAGGCTGACTGCCTCGTCCGGCTCCAATGTACCATTTGTAAATACATCTAATGTAAGCTTATCGTAATCTGTAACCTGACCTACACGGGTATTCTCTACAGTAAGATTAACACGCTCAACAGGAGTGTAGATTGAATCTACAGCAAGAACTCCGATTGGTGTATCCTCGTTCTTGTTCTTCTCTGCTCCGACATAACCTCTGCCGTTAGTGATTGTAAGCTCCATGTAAAGCTTAGAATCTGCTCCACCATTCAAGTGTGCAATCTCTAACTCAGGATTCAAAATCTCGATATCTGAATCAACCTGAATATCGGCTGCTGTAACAACGCCTTCACCTTCGAATTCGATATATGCAACCTTTGGTTCATTTGTAGAACTATTATTGCGAATTGCAAGGTTCTTGATATTCATGATGATTTCTGTAACATCTTCCTTAACACCAGGAATAGAGCTGAATTCATGTAAAACACCATCAATCTTGACCTGGCTTACTGCAGCGCCCGGTAAAGAAGAAAGCATGATACGTCTTAAAGAGTTTCCAAGTGTTGTACCGTAACCTCTCTCTAATGGCTCTACAACAAATCTGCCATATGTCTTGTCTTCTGAAATTTCTGCGATTTCAATTTTTGGTTTTTCAAAATCGAACACTTCAAATTCCCTCCTTCTCGGGTATCGTTGTTATATGTTATCAAAGAGTGGATAAGCCGGGAAATAAATCCCCGGCAAATCAACCTAATTTTACTTAGAATATAACTCGACGATGAGCATCTCATCTACAGGAACATCAATCTGCTCACGTGTAGGTAAGTCTTTTACAGTTCCCTGTAATTTCTCAGCATCTACGTCTAACCACTCCGGAACGATTCTTCCGCCAGCTACCTCGACGATATCTTTCATTCTCTGAGTATTCTTTTTGCTCTCTTTAATTTCGATAACATCGCCAGCCTTTACAAGGTATGAAGGGATGTTAACAACTTTTCCGTTTACTGTAACGAACTTGTGATCAACGATCTGTCTAGCTTCTTTTCTTGTTCTTGCGAAACCAAGACGGAAAATTACGTTGTCAATTCTTGACTCAAGGATTGTCATAAGGTTAAGACCTGTTAATCCTTTCATCTGATCTGCTTTCTTGTAGTAGTTACGGAAAGGCTTCTCTAAAACACCATAGATGAATTTAGCTTTCTGCTTTTCTCTTAACTGAAGTCCGTACTCAGACACCTTTCTGTTTGCTCTTGTAAGGTTTCTTCTAGACTTCTTATCATATCCTAAATAACTTGGCTCTAAACCAAGTGATCTGCATCTCTTAAGTACAGGTACTTTATTAACTGCCATTTTAATCTATACCTCCTGATTAGACTCTTCTACGTTTTGGTGGACGACATCCATTGTGAGGTACCGGAGTAACGTCTCTGATTGATGTAACCTCAAGACCACATGCTGAAAGGGCACGGATAGCTGCCTCTCTTCCTGAACCTGGTCCCTTAACGAATACGTCAACTGTCTTTAATCCATGGATTAAAGCTGCCTTTGTAGCTGTTTCTGCTGCCATCTGTGCAGCATATGGAGTAGATTTCTTTGAACCTCTAAATCCAAGACCACCGGCACTTGCCCATGATAAAGCATTTCCTTCAGCATCTGTTAAAGTAACGATTGTGTTATTGAAAGATGCCTGAATATGTGCCTGTCCGCGTTCAACGTTTTTCTTTACACGCTTTTTAGTTGTTTTCTTTGCAACATTCTTAGCCATATTTAAACTAACCTACTTTCTACTTTCTAAACTTTATTTAAGTTATAATGAAGCTCTGCTTCTTCGTCCGCAGAACTAAACGCACACTACGTTCAAGTGGCGTTTTCACTTATTTTCCAAGTGATTATTTCTTCTTGTTTGCTACTGTTCTCTTAGGACCCTTGCGAGTTCTTGCATTAGTCTTTGTCTTCTGACCACGAACCGGAAGTCCCTTTCTATGACGGATACCACGATAGCATCCAATTTCCTGAAGTCTCTTGATATTTAAAGCGATTTCTCTTCTTAAATCACCTTCAACTGTCATTGTCTCGTCGATAACAGCGCTGATTCTCTTAACCTCGTCATCTGTAAGATCTCTAACACGAGTGCTTGGATCAACATTAGCTGCTTCAAGGATACGGTCTGCACTTACTCTTCCGATTCCGTAGATGTAAGTTAAGCCGATTTCTACACGTTTTTCTCTTGGTAAATCTACACCTGCAATACGAGCCATGTGTGTTTACACCTCCATAATTTTTAGTTATTTACTATAGTAACGATACATCTGCAACTTGACGTATACTCTCCGAAACACATATGTATCTACAGCTACGGTTGCACGTCCTGAAATGTGTGTAGCCATATGCGCTCCCATATTTGCATTTTGTTCCATATCACTCGGTATTATAATATGAAACCAGAATGCCTCTGTTTATTATGAACAGCGATGATAAATATCTCGCTGCAGCCGCACATAATGATGTGAAAAAAGGTTTAATAAACCAAACGCACAAATAACAGGGTCAAATATTTGTACTAATTAACCCTGTCTCTGCTTATGCTTTGGATTCTCACAGATAATTCTGATGCTTCCTTTTCTCTTGATAACTTTGCACTTTTCGCAAATAGGTTTAACTGATGATCTTACCTTCACAGCAAATCCTCCTTTCTCTATAAAAGTCCTTTTCAGGTACTTTTCCAAAAGTGTCCAGATAGCATTATACACGGACACTTAAGGGAAGTCAATATATTTTTTTAAAAAATCATCTGTAAAAATTACTTATCTCTCCAGATAATTCTGCCCTTTGTCAAATCGTATGGTGACATCTCAATTGTTACCTTATCTCCCGGTAAAATTCTGATGAAATTCATACGAAGCTTTCCACTGATTGTAGCTAAAATCTGGTGTCCGTTCTCAAGCTCTACCTTAAAAAACGCATTTGGTAACTTCTCAACTACAACACCTTCAACTTCGATAACGTCTGCTTTTGACATTTTGATTCCTCCTGTAAATAAATCCTTGGGTTTCGTTATGATTATTATTAGATTAGCTCCAGAAATCCGGCTGCTTTTTCATCCTCTGTCAGAGAAAGTATCTCCGGCTTTCCTTTTGTAATAAGTATGGTATTTTCATAGTGTGCCGACAACGATAAATCCTCAGTAACCACTGTCCATTCGTCATCCATCCACACCACATGCGGTGAACCTGCATTAATCATTGGCTCAACCGCCAGTGTCATGCCCGGCTTAAGTCTAAGCCCTTTTCTAAAGCCCTGTGGTCTGAAGTTCGGCACTTCAGGATCCTCATGTAAATGGCTTCCTATGCCATGACCTACAAGGTCATATACAACTCCGTATCCAAAAGACTCGGCAAGCTGCTGTATGGCTCCTGAAATATCATACAGTCTGTTTCCCGCAACTGCATTCTTTATTCCTGCAAAAAAACTGAGACGTGTTCTTTCTATAAGAAGTCTTGCTTCCTTTGAAATCTCTCCTACGCCTACTGTTCTGGCTGCGTCTGAGTGGTATCCTTTGTAGATAACACCAGCATCAAGGCTCACGATATCGCCCTCCTGTAAGATACGCTCATCAGTCGGGATACCATGTACAACCTCCTCATTTACTGAAACACATATGGAGGCCGGATATCCGCAATATCCTAAGAAAGACGGCTCGCATCCATAACTACGAATCATTTCTTCGCCCAGCCGGTCCACATCCTTAGTGGACATTCCCGGTTTGATTTCTTTACCGAGCTGCTGATGAACGGCCGCCAGAATCCTGCCGGCCTCCCTCATCAGCTCTATCTCATGCTCTGATTTGATAGTTACAGACATTATTATTCACCTAAAATACCTACAATGGCTGAAAAAACTTCATCCATAGGCTTTGTTCCGTCTACAGACTTTAAAATGCCCTGCTTGCCATAATACTCGATAAGCGGCTGTGTCTGCTCATGATATACAGCCAAGCGCTTCTGAACTGTCTCAGGCTTATCGTCATCTCTGAGTACTGTGTCAGCGCCACATGCATCACATTTGCCCTCAACCTTTGTTGGATTGAAAACGATATGATATGTTGCACCACAATTGAGGCAGGCTCTTCTTCCACCCATACGGTTAACAATGTTCTCATCAGGAACATCTACATCGATGGCATAATCCATCTTCTCCCCAATCTTTGTGAGAGCATCATCAAGCGCCTTTGCCTGTGGAATTGTTCTTGGAAAACCGTCTAATACAAATCCGTTTTTGCAATCATCCTGCTGTATTCTATCCATAACAAGGTCACAGGTAAGCTCATCCGGAACAAGTGCTCCCTGATCCATATAAGTCTTTGCCTTCTTACCAAGCTCTGTTCCGTTCTTGATGTTTGCACGGAATATATCTCCTGTAGAGATATGTGGTATAGAATATTTTGCAGCTATCTGTTTTGCCTGTGTACCTTTACCGGCACCAGGTGCCCCTAACATGATGATCTTCATAAAAATTTTCTCCTTTTATACAAAACTTGTTGATAGCACGAATGGAGATACTGAATTCAGTATCTCCAATGTACAATTAATCATCTAAAAATCCTTTATAGTATCGAACTCTCATCTGTGATTCAATTTGCTTCAATGTCTCAATAATAACTCCGACAATGATGATGATTGAAGTTCCACCAAAGGATACGTCTGCGTTGAATACTCCATTGAAGAATATCGGAACAAATGCGATAAACGCAAGTCCAATAGCTCCAATAAATACAATGTAGTTTAATATCTGATTTAAGTAATCGCTGGTTGGCTTTCCAGGTCTGATACCGGGTATAAAGCCACCTGAACGCTTCATATTGTTTGCAATCTCAAGCGGATTGAATGTAATGTTTGTGTAGAAATAAGCAAATGCTATAATCAACACAATGTAAACAATAAGTCCGATTGAATATACCGGCTCCTTTGGATCACACCAGTTAGACTGAGATAATCCTTTTAATATCTTAGAGCCTATTCCATTTCCATTGCCTTTTCCAAGGAAGCTGGCAATGATAACAGGTGTCTGCATAAGAGACTGTGCAAAGATTACCGGGATAACTCCACTGGTATTTACCTTTAGTGGAATGCATGTCTGCTGACCGCCCATCTGCTTGTTGCCTCTTATTTTGCTTGAGTACTGTACAGGAATCTTGCGCTGTGCATCCTGAAGCAATACTACAAATACTACCATTGCAGCAATTATTGCTACTATGATAAGACCTGCAACAATCGCCTTTGGAATGTTCGCTGCTGAAGCAATGAACTGTGACCAAAGTGTACTTAAATCCTCTGGAATACGTGAAATAATATTGATTGTCAATACTATTGATATTCCGTTTCCAACACCCTTTTCTGTAATACGCTCTCCAATCCACATAAGTACAGCTGAACCTGCTGTAAGTGAAGTAACGACCATAATAACAGTCAATGGTGTCTTTTCTGTAAGGTAATTTTGTCTGTAAAAACCAATTACCATCATGACTGACTCAAGAAGGCCTAATGCTATTGTAAGATAACGTGTTATCTCAACAATTTTCTTTCTGCCATCCTCGCCATCGCGTTGCATCTCTTCAAGCTTAGGTATAGCAATTGTAAGCAACTGCATAATGATTGAAGATGTAATGTATGGTGTAATATTCAGCGCAAATACTGACATCTGTGAGAATGATCCACCTGTTATAGCATCAACAAAGCCTAAACCATCTGCTGATTTACTGTTTAACCAACTCTGAAATACGGAGCCCTTGACACCAGGAATCGGAAGCTCGCTTCCGATTCTGATGACAATAAGCATCATGAATGTAAAAAGGATTCTATTACGGACATCCTTTATTTTAAACGCATTACGGAGTGTTTTAAGCATTAGATCACCTCTGCTTTTCCACCAAGAGCTTCGATTTTCTCTTTTGCACTAGCACTGAAAGCGTTAGCCTGAACTGTAAGCTTCTTAGTAAGTTCTCCATTTCCAAGAATCTTTACGCCATCTCTAGGATTCTTAACGATTCCAGCCTCGATTAATGTCTCAACTGAAACTACTGCATCGTTATCGAATCTCTCAAGAGCTGAAAGATTTATAGGTACGATTGTAAGAGTGTTTCTATTCTTGAAACCTCTCTTAGGCAATCTTCTATATAATGGCATCTGTCCACCTTCGAAACCAGGTCTTGGAGCTCCTGAACGAGCCTTCTGTCCCTTGTGTCCCTTACCAGCAGTCTTACCGTTTCCTGAGCCGTGTCCACGACCTCTTCTGAAATTATCACTATGAACTGAACCCTCAGCCGCTTTTAAATTAGATAAATCCATCACGGTACCTCCTTATTTTATTCTTAAACTTCTTCTACTTTTACGTATGGTGCTACTTTGCGAACAGCTCCCTGTGTAGCTGCATTGTTTGGTAACTCTACAGTTTTGCCTAACTTAGTAAGACCAAGAGCCTCAATAGTCTTCTTGTTCTTAGGAACAGCACCGATTGTAGATTTGATTAATGTAACTTTAACTCTATCTGCCATTTTAGCGTTCCTCCTAACCTAAGATTTCTTCTACAGATTTACCACGAAGCTTTGCAACATCCTCAGGGCTTCTTAACTGCTTAAGAGCCTCGATAGTAGCAAGTACTACGTTCTGCTTGTTGTTTGATCCTAAAGACTTTGTACGGATATTCTGGATACCAGCGATCTCGCATACTGAACGTGCAGGACCACCAGCGATGATACCAGTACCTTCAGGAGACTTCTTTAATAATACGGAAGCACCTGTATATTTTCCTGTTACATCATGTGTAATAGAATTGTTCTCGTCTAACTTAACATTTACCATGCTCTTGATGGCGTCCTCTTTACCCTTGCGGATAGCTTCAGGAATTTCTGCTGCTTTTCCAAGACCTGCCCCTACATGGCCGTTCTTGTCACCAACAACAACGAGAGCTGTGAATCGCATGTTACGTCCACCCTTAA
>ERZ857965.317-NODE-317-length-72838-cov-8.699957_pt1 | contig 72838 bp, 62 predicted proteins | sample MGYA00519758_ERZ857965 | MGnify/ENA primary metagenome ERZ857965 (study PRJEB31778, sample SAMEA3449381) | human gut metagenome | biome: human gut; feature: human-associated habitat; material: faeces | place: United Kingdom | collected 2010/2012 ... | reverse complement strand
CAAAAGCTTCCTCAAATGCCATTACCATCTCAAAAAGATCCAGGGAATCTGCTCCAAGATCCTCTTTGAAAGATGTTGTCTCACTTAATGTGCTTTCCTCTACGTTTAATGACTCTGCTACGATTTCTTTTACTTTTTCTAACATGATTTTGTTTTCCTTTCTTGAATTTACCATTCCATCAGGCATCCTGCCCATGTAAGTCCTGCCCCGAATCCGGCAAGTATAATTTTCTGACCTCTTTTCAGCTTTCCATCCCGATTCATTTCATTTAAAAGGATTGGAACTGACGCCGCCGACGTATTCGCATATTCACCAAGATTCATTGGGAACTTCTCAATTTCTACGCCAACCCTCTTTGCAGCCGCTTCAATGATTCTTCTGTTTGCCTGATGCAAAACAAAGTAATCCACATCTTCTCTTGAAACATCTGCTTTTTTCAACATTTCTTCGATGATTTCCGGTACTTTTCTCACAGCGAACTTAAAAACTGCCTGTCCATCCATCCGAATTACCGGCGTTTCTTCTGTTCCATATTGTAAGGTCAATGCCTCTCCTTTGTCTCCTGCCGAATGTGCCATGGCCGCATAGACGGCTTCCGCACTTTCACTTTCTTCTCCCCGGAGAACCACTGCACCTGCACCGTCTCCGAATAAAATGCAAGTTCCTCGGTCTTTCCAGTCTACAATTCTGCTCATCTTCTCTGCACCGATCACCAGTGCAGTCTTAACAAGACCCGAACGGATATAAGACTGCGCCGTATTCAACGCAAGAATAAATCCCGAACAGGCTGCATTCAGATCGTATCCCCATGCATGAACTGCACCGATTGCTTTCTGCACTTCACAGGAAGTATTCGGAAATACTGTTTCTGAAGAAGACGTCGCTACAAGGATCAGGTCAATCTCTTCTGCTTTCAGCCCGCTGTCTGCAAGAGCTTCTTCTGCTGCTTTTGCAGCCATAAAAGATACCGTCTCCTGTTTTGCGAGATGTCGGCTTTGAATTCCTGTGCGTTCCCGGATCCATTCATCACTTGTGTCGACCAGAGAGGACAATTCCACGTTGTCCATTCGATGGGACGGTATGTACGATCCTGTCCCGCATATTCTTCCTATCATATCTCTTCTCCAACTCTGTCAAAATAATTGTCACTCTTCACAGTATGATTCTTTCCAGATCTGAACCATAATTGTTTTGATCTTTAAATACTTTGACTCTCAAAGTATATCACAAATAAAATAGATGTCAAGATAATTTTTAGACAGATTTTCTCTTTTTGTCTATTAGTTACTGTTCGCACGATGTTACTGTTCACTCCCGTGTGAACAGCAATGCATATTTTATTTGAATCTGTCTTTTCTGCGCAGTATAATAAAATAAGCATCTATAGAAAGGGAATTTGTCATGAAATACAAGAATATTGTTTTTGACTTTGGAAATGTCATCGGACGTTTTGATGGAAAAGCGATCCTCTCAGAATTCTGCCCATATGAAGAAGAACTGGATTATTTATCTGAAATCGTTTATAAACGCTGGGCAGAACTTGACGCCGGCACACTTGATTATGATAGTTACATAAATGAAATCATCGATCAGGTTCCGGAACATTTGAAGGACTGCATCCGCCGGTTTGCAAAAGAATGGCCACGCTGCACTACTTTACTTCCGGATACCATTACATTTATCCATGAATTAAAAGAGCGCAATATACCAATCTATCTGCTGTCTAATGCTCCAACCTATTTTGCAGAATACTATGAAGGAAATGAACTTCTTTCTCAGTTTGACGGAATCTTATTTTCCGGACCGATCAAACTTGCAAAGCCGTCTCCTGAAATCTACAGTCATTTTCTCAGGAAATTCGATTTAAAGGCAGAAGAATGTTTCTTTATTGATGATCTTGAGCCAAACATCAATGCAGCAAAAGAAGCCGGAATGGGTGGACTTGTATTTACTGGCGATATCAATGAAGTAAAAAAAGCAATTGGTTTCTGATCCAATTGCTTTTTCTATTCGCTCCTGCCTCAATCCTTTATCGATTGAACGCTTTGAATTCTCTCTGTGCTTCACGCTTCTGATCTTTCTTTGCGATCGTCTCACGCTTGTCATATAATTTCTTACCTTTGGCAAGTCCGATCTCAATCTTTACAAGGCTTCCACTGAAATAAACCTGCAGCGGAACAACTGTAATTCCCTGTTCTTTCATCTTACCAAATATTTTCAGTATCTCCTTCTTATGAAGAAGCAGCTTTCTCACACGAAGCGGATCTTTGTTAAAGATATTCCCCTTCTCATAAGGACTGATATGCATACCATAGATATACATCTCCCCGTCTTCCACACGGATAAATGCTTCTTTAATACTACACTTTTCCATACGAAGAGACTTTACTTCTGTGCCATGCAGCACAAGTCCTGCTTCGTATTTCTCAAGAATAAAATAATCATGATATGCTTTTTTATTATTCGCAATAAGTTTTTTCTCTGTCTTTGCCATCTGATTCCAACCTCTAACTCATCTATTTTAACCGCACTCCTGCAAGTATTATGCCAGCTCGAAATTAATCGTTCGGAGCAGCTTATCTGCATCACTTACGCGGACACGCACCTTTTCACCAAGTTTATATGTCTTTCCTGTATGCTCTCCGACCATTTCATATGTCTGCTCTATAAAATTATAATGATCGTCCCGCAGATCCACAACATGAACAAGACCTTCCACTGTATTCGGAAGTTCTACATAGATTCCCCATTTTGTAACACCGGAAATGACACCTTCGTACTCTTCTCCAATATGCATGCGCATATACTCTGCTTTTTTCATCTTCACAACTTCACGTTCTGTCTCTTCTGCCAGTCGTTCTCTGTCACTACACTGCTTCGCTACTTCCGGGAGGATCTTGTCATAATGTTCTATACGATTCTCATTCAATCGTCCGCGCAGGTTCTCCTTAATGATTCTGTGAATCTGGAGATCCGGATAACGGCGGATCGGAGAAGTGAAATGTGTATAATACTTCGCTGCCAGTCCAAAATGCCCTGTATTCTCTGTTGTGTATTTTGCCTGGCACATGGAGCGTAATGTAAGTCTGCTGATCAGAGCTTCTTCCGGGGTTCCTTCCACCTGACTGAGAAGTTTCTGAATCTCCTTTGGCTTTACTTCATCATGCACATGAATATGATAACCGAAATTATTGATAAATGTACTCAGTTTCTTTATCTTCTCTTCATCTGGAACTTCATGCGTTCTGTAGAGAAATGGAACCTCTCTCCAAAAATATTCTTCTGCCACTGTCTCATTAGCAAGAAGCATAAAATCTTCGATGATCTTCGTTGCACTGTTTCTCTCATAAGGTTTGATATTAATTGGTTTCCCCTTCTCATCCAATTCAATCTTTGTCTCCGGAAAATCAAAATCAATCGAACCTCTCTTGCCACGTCGTTCTCTGAGAATCGTTGAAAGTTCCTGCATCTTCTGAATCATCGGAACAAAATCCTTATCTTCTTCCAGTGCTTCCGGTTCTTCTGCCAGCACCTTAGATACACCTGTATAACTCATACGCTTGTCTACCCGGATCACAGTCTCCGCGATCTGATGATCGATCACCTCGCCTTTCGGAGACACTGTCATAATACAGGATAATGCCAGACGGTCTTCCCCTGCATTCAGAGAACAGATGCCATTCGACAACACATGTGGCAGCATCGGTATGACACGGTCAGCAAGATAAACACTCGTCCCACGCTTCAGTGCTTCTCGATCCAGAGCACTTTTCTCCTGTACATAATTGGTAACATCCGCAATATGAACTCCCAGCTGATAATTCTCATCCTTCATTGTCAGAGAAACCGCATCATCCAGATCCTTCGCATCTTCACCGTCGATCGTAACCATCTGCCAGTCACGTAAATCCAATCTACCTGCACAATCTGCTTCTGATACATCTTTTCCAACACGAACCGCCTGATTCAATACCTTCTCCGGAAATTCTGTAGGAAGATCATAATCCTTTACAATAGATAAAATATCTGCTCCCGGATCATTCACATGACCGATGATCTCAACAATCTTTCCTTCCGGCTTAGCATGTTCCTGTCCATAAGATGTCAGTTCTACCACAACCTTATGACCGTCCATGGCACCCATCTCTTTTCCGGCCGGAATATAAATATCTTTCAGATATCTCTGATTATCCGGACGTACAAATCCAAAACTCTTACTCTTCTCATACAATCCGACAATCTTCTTCACCTGATGCGACACGATTCTTACGATTTTTCCTTCTTTTCTCTTACCTTCCGGCGCACCTGTGATAATACATTCCACTTCATCTCCCTGGAATGCACCGTTCACATTCTCTCCCGGAATAAAGATATCCTCATCTTCACCCTCTACCATAACAAATCCAAATCCACGGATATTCGCCTGGAAGGTTCCTGTGATACGCTTCGTCTGCCCTTTACTGTATTTCCCTCTTTTAGAAAGTGTAATCTTTCCTTCTTCAACGAGCGCATCCAACACTTCCTGAAGCTCTCTTCTCTGTTCTTTCGATACCTGAAGAACCGTCGCAATCTCTTTGACTTTCATTGGGATATAAAAATCATCACAAATAAAGTCATAAATCACTTTTTTTCTCTTTTCAAATGTCTGATCCATTCCGTTTCCTTTCATCGTTACTGTTCACACGATGTGCGACCAGCAACGCATCTCGCCATTTTAAATCGCCTTTGGCGATGGGGCGAGATGCATTCAAGCCAAAACATGCATCCTCCGTGTCAATCAGCGGAGTGATTGACACGGGAGTGAACAGTAACCTTTCATCACTACTTAAAGTAAAAAAAGACATTCTATAGTCTTATTATAGAATGTCTTATACTTACTTCATCATCTGTTATTAATTAAAAACCTTAAGGTTCAGTACTACTGCAAGCACCAGGAAAAGGATAGCAAGAAACTTTGTAGACTTTACAAGTGCACCTTCCATAGAACGTCCCTTGTTCTGTCCCCAATAAGTATCCGCCATACCGCCAATTGTTCCCAATCCGGCTGACTTTCCTTCCTGCAAAAGAATAATCGCTGATAATGCGATACAGTCTATAACAAAGATAATGTATAAAACAATCTTCAAAATGTCCATCTTCTATGACCTCCTACACACTAACGTAACAGCACACTTATTAAACCATAAAAATATAGCTTCTAAAATCTTCTCATGCCATTACATGAATCTTAATTATTCTATCACAAGTAAGGTTGATTTGCAAGTATTAAAAGATTCCAAATATCTTCTCACGGAATGAAACATATAGGGAATCATAATCTGTATACTGAATCTTACTGTTCTTAAACTTTTCTCCCCATCTGCTGCAGAGATGGTCTGCGATCAGTTTCGCATCGTCATGCTCTGTCAAAAGAATTGCCGGAAATACATAATAGATCATAAAGAAATTCAGATCTGTCTGAATTGCACTGTCTATTTTTCCTTTTTTCGGAGAAACATATGCATCATAAACCTTATCTGTAAAGTCTACTGCAAGCTCTTTGGCTGCCGTCTCTTTATCAGAAGCATTCTCCGTATATTCTGTCATCTCACGGAAATAATGTCCATGATTCTCTATAAAAGCCTCCATATTTACTTTATAAGAAGCCTTCTTCAACTTTTTCATCATCGGCTTCATATCTGCAAATATTTTTTCTACATGATCAAGCATATTGTTCCTCCATTACGTTAAAAAATGTGACTAGTCTGTTACAACACCCTTCTGAAGCATTACATTCGCATAAAGTGCTGATTCACCTGTTGCAATGATTGCATAAGCTGTCTTAGCTTCATCATAGAATGCAAAACGCTCAATGTTTCCAACAACAGCATCACCTCTGTCATCATATTTACGGATAATCTCTTTATATGTATCCCAGATTGGTGTCTCCACAGTATCTCCAGGCATAACTTCCATAAGATTTACCGGATGCTCCACATAGCTGTCCAGAGGGAACACCTGAAGAATCGCATCAAGAATCTCCGGTACTCCGTGTCCGTCGCAACGGATCACAATCGCGTCTTTTCCCATTGATTCAGCCGGGAAGTTTCCATCAGAGATAACCAGTCTGTCACTGTGTCCCATCTCAGCAAGTACTTTCAACAGTTCTGGTGATAAAATTTTTGGAATTCCTTTTAACATATTATCTTCCTCCTTGATATAATAACATATTATTTTAAAAAAGGAACCGGGAATTTCCCGATTCCTTTCTTTTCACTTTAATAATTCAGCTTCTCTTTACAGATATGAATTAGTCATACAGGTTTGGAGAGATATCCTCATCATCCATGTTTGTAGAATCATACCAGTAACCATCTGTTGTAACGTCTTCTACAGACTCACCATCACAGATCTTAGCAAGAGTCTCGATGGAGATTTTACCCTGCATCAGAGGAGACTGTGTAACAGCACCAAGTAATGTACCATCTTTAACAGCGGCTTTGATAACTGATCCAGCATCGAATCCAGCCGCAACGATCTTATCATCATCTGTTCCAAGTTTGTTCAGGTTCTGGTTAGCTGTGAGAACACCCTCTGCAGATACCTGGTTTGATCCGAACATAGCGATTGTATCGTCTTTGTTCATGATGTTAGAAGCCTCTGTAGCACACAGCTCAACTGTTGTCTGTGCCGGAACTGCAACTTCGAGAACTACGTCAGCAGATGCCTGATCGCCATTATCTTTTACCTGGTTTACATAGAAGTCATTTCCTACAACTGCTACTGTCTTTCCATCAGCTTTAGCAAGCTCGATGAACTTGTTGATGAATCCCATACCACGCTCAGAAATGTTAGCAGATGTTGCATCCTGGTTAACTTCACCAACACGAACCTGTCCGTTTCCGATTCTGTCTTTGATTGCTTCATAAATATGCTCTGCTGCGATTCCACCAGCCTGCTCGTTGTCTGTTACAACTGTTGCGTATACAGATCCTTCTGGAGCGTCCGGAACACCTGAGTCGAAACATACAACCGGAATCTTCTTGTCAAGTGCTGACTGCAGTGAATCAAGAACTGAGTTCTGGTCACAAGCTGCAAGAGCGATTCCGTCTGGATTTTTGTTGATTGCGTTGTTCAGCATGTTAACCTGGTCAGCGATATCGGACTCAGCGTTCGGTCCTGTTGTGTTAGCTGTAACACCGAGCTCATCACAAGCCTGATTGATTCCCTGTACAGCTGCCTGCCAGTATGAAGACTGGAAGCTCTTTACAACAACTTCGAAATGATATCCCTTGGAATCTCCTGATCCATCTGTCTTAGTGTCGCCATCTGCTTTCTTAGTGTCATCTGCCTTGGATCCACATCCTGCGAGCATTCCAACTACCATACATCCACCAAGTAAAACTGCTAAAACTTTCTTTTTCATAATTATGTCCTCCTGACAAAATAAATTTGTGACTGCTTGTCTGAGTTTTCTTCCAGTTTTCCTCTCCCTAATGCCGGGCCTCTCTGGCAGAGCCTCTTTCGTGCATTTCTTAAATCGCTCTGCAGAAGTAGTTTGCCCAGGCTTCTTTGTCCGAAAACTCTTTATACAGTCTGTTTCGTTTAGCTTCTATAGTAACAGCTTTCTTTTTCACGCTTTTTTCAGCACGTTTCCCCGCTGCTATCTATCCGCACACATTAATAATATAACACATCACCAATGGTTTTGCAATTAATTATTGCTTTTTCGTGATTTTTCACAAATTCTAAATTTAAGTGGAAAAAATTACTCTTTTCCTGCTTTTCTCTTAAGAATATCAACAAGTACGGCTGCGATCAGGACAAATCCTGTAATGATCTGCTGCCAGTTAGCTGTCAGTCCGATGAATGGAAGACCAGTCTTCAGAAGACAGATAACGAATACACCAAACAGTGTTCCTGTGATGCTTCCTACACCACCTGTCATGGATACACCACCGATGATTGCTCCACCGATAGCCTCAAGCTCGAATCCAGCACCACTTCCTGGCTGAACTGTAGCGAAGATAGCGGAGTATGCGATAGAAGCAAGTCCTGCGAAGAATCCACAGATTACATATGCTGCAATATGATAGAATCTTACATTAACTCCGGAAAGTCTTGTTGCTTCTTTGTTACTTCCGATTGCAAGTGTATAACGTCCAATTCTTGTATGATTCAGTACAAATGTCATAACAACAACCAGAAGAATTACCCATAAGAAACCGATCGGGATATTCTGTCCGCCGGACTGAATCTTGAAGATACTTCTGAACCATCCGCCCGGTGCTGCTGCTGCCGGCCATGAGATTCCGAATCCACCTACGATAATGGAACCAAGTCCACGAGTAATCATACAAGTACAAAGTGTTGCCAGGAATGCCGGCAGGTCCATGATTGCTACCAGTACACCATTCAGAACACCAATCAGCATTCCAAGAATAATTGCTGCAAGGATACCAACGATTGTAGGCATTCCTTTGTGAACGATCAGATATCCACCAACGAGTGAATAACATACAAGTCCAGTACCGATTGACAGGTCAACACCACCTGTCATCAGTGGAAAGGCTACTCCAATTGCCATCAGGACAATATAATAGGAGAAGTCCAGAATGTTAATAAATGTTGTATATTTTCTGAAGTTAGGGCTCATTGCACAGAAGAAGATAAACAGTGCAATAACAACGAGCAGGACGATGAATTTCTGTCCTCCCATTCTGTCAATAAATGACTTATTAGAGCCGGCCTTCTTTGTTGTATTATTTGCCATTACTTTTTCCCTCCCTACTCAATCTCACGTGTAGCCATGTTCATGATATTTTCCTGTGTAGCTTCGGAAATATCCAGCTCACCTGTCTTCTTACCTTCGCACATAACAACGATTCTGTCACTCATACGAAGGATCTCTGTCATCTCGGAGGAAATCATAATAATGGCTTTTCCTTCTGCTGCCAGCTGATTCATCAGCTTGTAAATCTCATTCTTAGCTCCAACGTCGATACCTCTTGTAGGCTCATCGAAGATAAGGATGTCACAGTCTCTTGTCAGCCATTTTGCAATAACGACTTTCTGCTGGTTACCACCTGACAGGTTAACTACCAGCTGATCTGTACCAGGAGTCTTTGTTGCAAGCTGCTCAACATATTCCTGAGCAATCTTGTTCTCTTTCTTCTTATCGATAAAAGGACCGCTCATGAATTTTTCAAGTGTTGCCATTGTTGTATTCTCAGCAACTGATTTCTGTACAACAATACCATATCTCTTTCTGTCCTCTGACAGATAACCGATACCGCACTTAACAGCATCCTGTGGGCTCTTGATTGTAACCTTCTTACCGTTGATATAAATATCACCGCTGTCGATCGGGTCAGCTCCAAAGAGTGCTCTGGCTGTCTCTGTACGTCCAGCTCCCATCAGTCCGGAGAATCCAAGGATCTCACCTTTGTGAAGTTCGAAGCTTACATCCTGTACCATCTTACCAGCGTTCAGGTGTTCAACTTTAAGAACTACCGGTGCTCCCGGAGGTGTCATGTTCTTCTCCTTCGGATCTTCGTAAATAACACGTCCAACCATCATGTTGATGATGTCGTCTTTTGTACTTTCTTTTGTGATCAATGTTCCAACATAAGTACCATCTCTCATGACTGTAACACGGTCTGTGATCACTTTAATCTCATCCATACGGTGGGAGATATAAACAATTCCCATTCCCTGACTTTTCAGGTCACGGATGATCTTGAACAACTGCTCGATCTCTGTCTCTGTCAGAGCTGCTGATGGCTCGTCAAAGATGATGATCTTTGCATCATGTGAAATAGCTTTTGCGATCTCACACATCTGCTGCTTACCTACTGTAAGTTTTGACATTGTCTCTCTCGGATCAATATCAACGTTCATTCTGTCGAACAGTTTCTGTGCTTCTTCGTTCATTTTCTTGTCATCGATCTTGATGCCCTTCTTGAACTCTCTTCCGATGAAGATGTTCTGAGCAACTGTCAGATGACCAAGCATGTTCAGCTCCTGGTGTACGATGATAACACCATTGTCCTGTGCTTCACGAGCACTATGGAACTCAACTTCTTTACCTTCATATGTAATTGTTCCTGAATCTTTTGTATAAATACCTGTGAGAACTTTCATCAGAGTTGATTTTCCGGCACCATTCTCTCCCATAAGAGCAAGAACTTCGCCTTTTCTGATCTCAAGATCTACATGGTCAAGTGCGTGAACACCTGGGAAAGATTTATCAATCCCTTTCATTTCCAATATAACTTCGCCCATTTTATTACCCTTGCCTTTCTTTCAATCAAACATTTCGTTCATCATTCATAAAGCTGATCTCTTAATATAGAAGAGAAATTAGTTCTTTCTGCGTCTTGCAAGTACGTCACTGAATACTGCGACGATAACAATAACACCTGTAATGATAAGCTGATAATCTTTTGTAAAGCCAAGAGCCAGAATTCCTTCCTGAAGAAGAGCGATGATAAATACACCAATGATTGTACCGCTGATGGATGCAAGTCCACCTGCCATGGATGTACCACCCATTACACATCCGGCGATTGCTTCGTTGTTGTACTGATCTCCATAACCAGGCTGTACTGTTGTATATGCAGATACATAGAAGATAGCGCCTATTCCAACGAGAACTCCACAGATAATGAATGCAAGCATTTCCCATTTCTTAACATCTACACCTGAAAGTCTAACAGCTTCTTTGTTACTACCAAGGCAAAGGATGTAACGTCCGATTCTTGTCTTGTTCAGGATAATCGCACAGATAACTGCAGCTACCAGAAGAATAACAAGTCCAACCGGGAACCCGTTATATCTTACAAGATTTCTGAACCATCCGTTGTCCGGATCTGCTGCCTGCGGCCAGCTGACTGACTGTGTCTTTGTGTAAACTGACGCAAGACCTTTTGCAATATTCATACTTGCCATTGAAGTGATGAATGAAGGTACTGACCAGTAAGCTACCAGGTATCCATTAAAGAGCCCAAAAGCAAATCCCACAAGGATACTGATCAGGATTGCAACCGGCATGGAAATTCCATGTGTTGTCAGTGTATAACCTGAGATAAGTGCACAACAGAACATAACCGGTCCAATAGAGAAGTCGATCTCTCCTGTAGCAATTACAAATGTAACACCCAGTGATAAAAATCCAAGGAAATAAGCATAATTGAGTGCGCTCATGATTCGGTTCATTCCTGCGAAGCTTCCTCCGGTCAGTGCACAGAAGAGTCCGTACATCAGAAGAAGGACACAGCACAAAACAATTCTGTTAAATCCTACCTTTTTTACAAAAGGATTTTGTTTAATTTTTTCCAATTTTCTTCCTCCCATCTTTTACTTTGCTGGTGTTGACTGGATTGTCGATTAACTCTTACGATACCCCCATTCCTCTTAACCTCAGCGTAACGGTTCGCTTTCAAAGCTTTAAGATTTTTTTGTTTTTCAAAGTGTGTTTTCAATTTTCCCGCACACCTTTAATACAAGAATAAATTATAGCCTTGTTTTCATATTTTGTCAAGATTTCCCACCGTTTTTAGAGCGAAACGGTTCGTTTTTGTTTGTTTTCACTATTTTTTTATCCATTCTCACAATAAAAACCACGCTTTTCTGTGCATTTTGCTTATGCACTATCCAAGGTCTCGTATTGAGTCTCCCTCTCTTACAGAGGTACTGAAACTAATTTTTACCGGCATACCGTTTTGCTCTCCGTTTACTCGCTCCAGGAGCATAGCTACAGCCTTCTCGCACATCGTTTCCATTGGCTGGACAATCAGCCATAATTTAGGGCGCAGCACCTGGGTCATCGGAAGATTATCCACTCCGATGAGCGAGACATCTTGCGGACAGGAGAGTCCTGATTCGTTCAATGCCATAATTCCACCAAGCATGGTGTTATAGTTTCCTAAGATCACACCGGTCGGACGGTCTTCAAGCTCCAAAAGTTCTTTCATTCCTCTGTACCCATGTTCAAAAGAATGCCCTCCCAGCTTACAGTATTCCTTTGGAATCTCCAGTCCTGCCTGGTTCATCGCATCAGAATATCCTTTCACACGTTCCCTTCCGGTATATTCAATATTAGAGGCAATCACAGCTATTTTCTTGTGATGGTTCTCAATTAATTTATTTGTTGCACGATAGATTGCTGTCCGGTTATCAACCTCAACGCAATCATATTCTTCATCCTGGAATAATCTGTCAACCAGAACAACCGGAACATTTGCTTTTTTCGCAGCATGAAGAAACTTTCCATGCATACCTACAGCAAATACCAATATTCCATCTACTTTCCTGCTAAGAAGAAACTGCAAATTTTCTTTCTGTAGCTTCTCGTCATTGCAGGAATCACAGATCAACATTCCATATCCCTTTTTATGAAGTTCCATTCCCAGATAATGCAGCATACTTCCTACAAAAAGACACTGTATATCATAAACCAGAACTCCAATCGTCTTTGTCTTGTGGGTAACAAGCCCTCTTGCGAGCTCGTTCACTTCATAATGCAGTTCGTTGATTGCCTCCTCAATCAAGATACGATTTTCCGGCAACACATTACCGCCATTCAAATACTTCGATATCGTTGCAAGGGACAATCCTGTCCTTTTCTTGATATCGCGAATAGTAGCAGCCATAATCTTCTCCTCCCAGGCCAATTAGCGAACCGTTATGCATTTTGCCCAACTTAACTGCTCATTCCATTAAATCATACAGCAGATTGACAGTCAAGTGTTTCTGAAGAATTCTTTTTTATTACGTTGCCAGCCATAATGTTACTGTTCACACGATGTGCGACCAGCAACGCATCTCGCCATTTCAAATCGCCTTTGGCGATGGGGCGAGATGCATTCAAGTCAAAACACGCATCCTCCGTGTCGATCAGCAGAGTGATTGACACGGGAGTGAACAGTAACGCCATAATTACACTACAACTGGCAACTCATTCCCCCTTAGTTCAAAGCACTATACTAAAATTTTCTTAAATCTCTCGTATGCTTCGTCCCATGCTTCTTTGTCCTGTGGCTCGTAGATCTTGATGTCCTGAGAACGTTTGATAATTTCTCTTGCTTCTTCGATAGATTTGATATCTCCGGAAGCCATGAGCTGCAGTGCAATATTTCCGAGAACAGTCGCCTCGATCGGACCTGCACTTACTCTGCATCCACATGCATTTGCTGTGAACTGGCAAAGAAGAGCACTCTGTGTTCCACCGCCTACCATGTAGACTGTCTTATAATCTTTACCTGTACATTCTTTAATCTCTTCCATCGCATGACGATATTTCATTGCAAGACTCTGGTTGATGCAACGAACAACTTCTCCGACTGTTTCCGGAACAGGCTGTCCTGTCTTCTTGCAGAATTCACGGATTCTTGTCGGAATATCTCCGGCAGGTGTGAATTCCGGTGCATCCGGATCAATAAAGCTCTGAAGTGCCGGAGCTTCTTTTGCCATAATCTCAAGCTCGCCAAATCCGTACTCATTTCCTTCGCGGATCCACTGACGACGGCTTTCCTGAATACACCACAATCCAATGATATTCTTAAGGAAGGAAATCTTTCTTCCATATCCACCTTCATTCGTGATGTTGTAATGCTCGGATTTCTCATTGATAATAGGTTCTGCAAGCTCTGTTCCAAGCAGTGACCATGTTCCACAACTCAGGAAGATAAAATCTTCTTCTGATGTTGGTACAGATACAAGTGCGCTCTGCGTATCATGTCCTGCAACAGCCATAACATCAATCTTATCCAGACCAAGCTCTGTACAGATTTCATCTGTAAGAGTGCCGATCTTTGTACCTGTAGGTACGATTTCCGGGAAAATATGTTTCGGAATTCCCAGTGCTTCGATCACTTCATCTGACCACTCGCCCTTTTTCGCATCAAGAAGCTGTGTTGTAGAAGCGATAGAATACTCAGCTTTTTTCTCCCCTGTAAGGAAATAGTTGAAAAGGTCTGGCATCAAAATCATCTTGTCAGCTTTCTCAAGAAGCTCTTTTCTTGTCTTTACAAGAGAAAGGAGCTGGAATGCTGTGTTGAGATCCATGAACTGATTTCCTGTGATCTGGTAGAATTTCTCTTTATCGATCAATTTGAAACTTTCTTCGATCATTCCTTCTGTACGTGCATCACGGTAATGTACAGGGTTCTCAAGAAGTCTTCCTTCCTCGTCGATCAGTCCAAAATCAACTCCCCATGTGTCGATACCGATACTTTCGATCTTTCCACATTTCTTTGCTTTGATCAGACCCTGTTTGATTTCAAAAAATAATCTCAGTACATCCCAGTACATTGATCCATTCAAAATAACCGGATCGTTAGAAAAACGGTGAAGTTCTTCAATGCTGATCTTGTCACCATCAAAAGTTCCGCACATTGCTCTTCCGCCTGAAGCACCAAAGTCAAATGCTAATACTTTTTTCTCCATAATCTTCCTCTTTTCTTAATACTCTTTTAGTCGGTATTAAAACGGGGGCCCTGCATAGGCAGACCCCCCGCATTCTTTGTTCTAGCTCTGTATCGAAACTGTATTTACAGTCTTTTTACATTTCCTAACAAAAGGACTCCTTCTTATTTGTAAAGTGGTCCGTAGTTCTTACAAGCTCTGAAGTCAGCGCCTTCTTTATCCATTCCAAATGCATTCCATGCTGCCGGACGGTAGATATCTTTCTCCGGTACGTTGTGCATAGATACTGGAATACGAAGCATTGAACACATTGTGATCAGGTCAGCTCCGATGTGTCCATAGGAGATAGCACCGTGGTTAGCTCCCCAGTTGTTCATTACATCATAAGCTGTCTTGAATGCTCCCTCTTTACCATCACATCTTGGAGCAAACCATGTACATGGCCATGTGTAGTCTGTACGTTTCCAAAGCTTATCAGATACTTCTTCCGGAAGTTCAAGTGTCCATCCTTCTGCAATCTGAAGAACCGGTCCAAGGCCTTTTACAAGGTTAAGACGGATCATTGTAGCTGGCATCTGAGCACGTGTCTCGTAACGGCTTGAGTATCCGCCTCCACGGAAGTATCCGTTGTCAGCCATGCACCACTCTGTAGCATCCATGATTGCTTTCTGGTCTTCTTCTGTAACGTTCCACCATTCTTTCATAACGCCGTTACCATTCTCGTCTTTAGCAACACCAGATGCATCAAGACAAGCTGCTCCAGAGTTGATCAGGTGAAGGAATCCACCGTTCTCTTTAGCAACACCCTCGAGGTCATATCCTGTAGCTTTCTTAACTGCCTCTGGGCTCCAGTATGTACGAACGTCAGCGAAGATCTGAGCACGTCCTGTAAGAAGTTTCATGAACATCATTCCAAGTCCGTTGAGAACGTCGTTCTCTGTAGCAAGGATGTATGGCTCACGAGCTCCGTTCCAGTCGAAAGATGTATTCAGAACTGCCTCTGCGAAGTCTCCGTTCGGATAGAAGTCTGTCCACTGTCTCTGTCCCTGGAATCCAGCTGCCAGAGCGTTATGTCCGATTGCTTCCTCTGAGAACTTCTCATCAAGGTTCTTATTTCCATTCATAAGGTCTTTGATGATAACTGCCATCTTAACAACGAACTCGAACTGCTCCTCTTTCTCCTCTGGAGAAGCCTGAAGCTCTTCTGGGTTCTTATCCCAACCAATCTTGCAAGTCTCTTTTGCCCATTTAAGAGCTTTCTCGAACTCAGCCTTGTCATAGATCTCTTCTGACATACGACGGATGATTTCCACCTCGTCAACAGACTCTACACGCATTCCAAGGTAAGACTCGATGAAATCAGAATCGATGATAGATCCACCGATACCCATTGTAACAGATCCAATCTGAAGGTAAGATGTTCCTCTCATGGATGCTGCTGCAACAGCTGCACGTCCGAATCTGAGAAGTTTCTCTTTAACATCTTCCGGAATTGTTGTGTCGTCAGCTTCCTGAACGTCATGTCCGTAAATTCCGAATGCTGGAAGTCCCTTCTGTGCATGTGTAGCAAGTACAGATGCAAGGTATACAGCTCCCGGTCTCTCTGTTCCGTTGAATCCCCATACAGCTTTGATTGTCTGTGGATCCATATCCATTGTCTCAGCTCCGTAGCACCAGCAAGGTGTAACTGTAACTGTGATATCTACGCCTTCTCTTCTGAACTTATCAGCACAAGCAGCACTCTCACCTACACGTCCGATTGTTGTGTCAGCGATAACAACTTTAACCGGCTCACCATTTGAATATCTTAAGTTCTCCTCAAACAGTTTTGCTGCTGATTTTGCCATGTTCATTGTCTGCTCTTCAAGAGATCCTCTTACGTCAAGAGCTCCTCTACGTCCATCGATTGTCGGTCTGATACCAATTACTGGATAAGATCCTACTAATCTTCTTTCTGCCATAATTACATTCCTCCTTAATTGTTTGCCTTGCTCTGCTTATCTTCCTTCGCAGAACCGCTTCTTTGAGTATCATTATAGTTCTTTCCTTTCTTTTTGTCTTGTGGTATACTAGAATAAAAATATAAAGATATTCACCTTTTATACAACAAAGTACAATTTATAAACATATATTTCCACATATATGTTTGTTTTACACTATTTAGATTTTTAAAGGAGATTATTGCATGAAATACATCAATTACAGAGAAGAACGTAATCACGGAACCATTGATTTTCCAATTGAATTTTATCATGTTACGCCGAATCATCCACGGTATGAAATGTCTTATCACTGGCACATCGAATATGAACTTATTCGTGTTTTAAAAGGGAAATTACTTATGTCAATTGGTGAAAATGAATTCACTGCAGTAGCCGGCGACCTTATTTTTATAAAAGGAGGGCTTCTTCATGGTGGAATTCCTAAGGATTGTGTCTATGAATGCCTTGTTTTTAACCTTGAATCGCTCATGGCAGTAAATCATGCCAGCGAACGTCTGCTTAAGAAGATCGGAAGTGACACTCTGACTATCCCTTCCCTTATCAAAGCACCCGTAAAGAATTTAGAGCATATCACCTCCATGATGTTTGAACATATCAAAAAACGTACCGAAGGGCACGAGCTTATGGTGATTGGTACTCTGTACGAATTCTTAGGCTATATTTTGGAAAATAAATTGTATGAAAACGTTCGAATCATCAGTCAAAAGGATAGCCGAAAAATAGAACATTTAAAGAAAGCTCTTGAAGTGATTGAAAACAATTATGCTGACTGTATCACACTGGAAGATCTGGCTCAGGCCGCCGGTATGAATTCAAAATATTTCTGTCGCTACTTTAAAGATATGACCCATAGAACTCCTGTTGACTATCTGAATTACTATAGAATAGAACAAGCTTGTTTCAAGCTCGTTACTTCGAATGAATCAATCGCAGACATCGGACTTAGCTGTGGATTTAACGATGTAAGCTACTTTATCAAAACATTTAAAAAATATAAAGGAATGACACCGAAGAAATATCTTCGCGCACCACTGTAATCAAAAATTGCGAAACCGGTCAACTCCCCATTATTTTTTCACGCAAAAGGAGATCCCCTTACGGAGATCTCCTCTTTTCATATCTCATTTACTCATGAAATATCCTTATTTATCTTCTTTTTCTGCAGCGTATACAGTTACCAGTTTGTTCAGGTAATCATATCTCTCCATAGCTTCCTGCTCATTGAGAGCGAAGAGCTTGTCAGCCTTAGCCGGGTTAGCTCTCTTCAGTGCGTTGTAACGTACTTCACCATTCAGGAAGTCCTGGTATCCTTCTGCCTTCGGAGCCTTGCTGTCAAGTGAGAACTTGTCTCCCTCTGCAGCCGGGTTGTAACGGAAGTTATTCCAGTATCCACACTCTACTGCCAGCTGTTCCTCTGTCTGAGCTTTGCTCATACCCTTCTTGATACCATGGTTGATACATGGAGCATAAGCGATGATCAGTGATGGTCCCGGATAAGCCTCAGCCTCAGCGATTGCCTTAACTGTCTGGTTGAAGTCAGCACCCATAGCGATCTGAGCTACGTATACGTATCCGTATGTCATAGCCATTCCTGCAAGGTCTTTCTTCTTAGTCTCTTTTCCGCCTGCTGCGAACTGAGCTGTAGCACCAGTCTTAGTAGCCTTAGAGGACTGTCCACCTGTGTTGGAGTAAACCTCTGTATCGAATACCATAATGTTGATATCTTTCTTGCTTGCAAGAACGTGGTCAACTCCGCCGTATCCGATATCGTAAGCCCATCCGTCTCCTCCGAAGATCCACTGGGATTTCTTAGCAAGGAAATCTTTGTTCTTCAGAACTTCTGCTCTCTCTTCGCAATCGCAATCGAGTGCTTCAAGAGCTGCAACAAGTTTGTCTGTAGCTGTTCCGTTTGTAGCGCCTACTGTATATGTCTCAAGATACTCAGCTGCTGCAGCCTTAACTGCCTCATCTGTAGTCTTCTCTGCGATCTTCTCAACTTTTGCTTTCAGTCTGTCTCTGATTGTATTCTGTGCAAGCAGCATACCGTATCCAAACTCAGCGTTGTCCTCAAACAGGGAGTTGCTCCATGCAGGTCCTTTACCTTCCGGTGTTACTGTGTAAGGTGTAGACGGTGAAGAGTTACCCCAGATAGAAGAACATCCTGTTGCATTCGCAATATACATTCTATCACCAAACAGCTGTGTGATCAGCTTAGCGTATGGTGTCTCACCACATCCTGCACAAGCTCCTGAGAACTCAAGGAGTGGCTGTTTGAACTGGCTTCCCTTAACTGTTGTCTCTTTGAATTTAGCAACAACTTCTGGTTTAACCGGAATCTCTCTACCAAAGTCGAAGAATGTCTGCTCTCCTGCATTAGCTTCCATGTTAGCCATTGTAAGAGCCTTCTCAACTTCGCCTGTCTCTTTATTCTTCTTGCCCGGGCAGACATTCACACAAGATCCACATCCTGTACAGTCGTAAGCGGATACTGTCATTGTGAACTTCATTCCCGGCATTCCGATCATATCAAGTGTCTTAAGTCCTTCTGGAGCCTGAGCAACTTCTTCCTCTGTCAGAGCTACCGGACGGATAACTGCGTGTGGACATACATATGCACAACGGTTACACTGGATACACTGATTTGGATTCCAAACCGGAATATCTACTGCGATACCACGTTTCTCATATGCAGATGTTCCTGACGGTGTAGATCCATCAACATAATCATTGAATGCAGATACAGGGAGTGTATTTCCTTCCTGAGCGTTAACTTTTGCCTGGATATTCTTAGCAAATGCAACTGCATCAGTTCTTCCGCCGTCTGCGATGTGTGGTGTAGCAAGTCCTTCATCAGCTGCATCTTTCCAGCTTTCCGGAACTTCTACTTCTACGACCTGTTTTGCACCAGCATCGATTGCATCGTAGTTCATCTGAACGATCTTGTCACCTTTTCTTCCGTAAGTAGCCTTAGCAGCTGCTTTCATAAGGTCAATAGCCTCTTCTTCCGGAATGATAGCTGCAAGTTTGAAGAATGCAGACTGAAGAACTGTATTGATACGTCCGCCAAGTCCGATCTCTTTACCAATCTTGATACCATCGATTGTGTAGAATTTAATTCCGTGGTTAGCGATATAAGCTTTTACCTGTCCCGGAAGATGCTCCTCAAGTCCTTCCATATCCCATGGGCAGTTCAGAAGGAATGTTCCTCCATCAACAAGTTCCTGAACCATGTTGTATTTGTTAACATAAGACGGGTTATGACATGCAACAAAGTTAGCCTGATGGATCAGGTATGTTGATTTAATTGGTTTCTTACCAAAACGAAGGTGAGACATTGTAACACCACCGGACTTCTTAGAGTCATAATCAAAGTAAGCCTGTGCATACATGTCTGTGTTATCACCAATGATCTTGATGGAGTTCTTGTTTGCTCCAACAGTACCATCTGCTCCAAGTCCCCAGAACTTACAGTTGATTGTTCCTTCTGGTGTTGTAACAAGTGGCTTACCAGCATCAAGTGAAAGATGTGTAACATCATCTTCAATACCGATTGTGAATTTAGCTTTCTCATCGTTGTGGTATACAGCAACGATCTGAGCAGGTGTTGTATCTTTAGAACCAAGTCCATAACGTCCTGTGTAAACCGGAACCGCATCGAACTTAGATCCTTTAAGTGCTGCAACAACATCCAGGTACAGTGGCTCGCCAAGTGCTCCTGGCTCTTTTGTTCTGTCAAGAACAGAAATCTTCTTAACTGTATCCGGGATAGCGTCGATCAGAGCTTCTGCGCTGAATGGTCTGTAAAGACGAACTTTAACAACTCCGACTTTCTCTCCTGCAGCTGTCAGGTAATCGATTGTCTCCTCGATTGTGTCACAAACAGATCCCATAGCTACGATCACGTGCTCTGCATCTGCTGCTCCATAGTAGTTGAACAGTTTGTAGTCTGTTCCGATCTTCTCATTAACCTTATCCATGTACTTCTGAACGATTCCCGGAAGTGCATCATAGAATGGGTTACAAGCCTCTCTAGCCTGGAAGAAGATATCCGGGTTCTGAGCTGAACCTCTCTGGCATGGGTGGTTCGGGTTAAGTGCATGTGCGCGGAACTCGTCGATTGCTTCCATGCTTACCATGTCTTTCAGATCTTCATAATCCCATGTCTCGATTTTCTGAATCTCGTGTGATGTTCTAAATCCATCAAAGAAGTTGATGAATGGAATCTTTCCTTCAAGTGCTGCACAATGAGCAACCGGAGTAAGGTCCATTACTTCCTGTACGCTGGATTCACAGAGCATAGCTGCTCCTGTCTGACGACATGCATAAACGTCAGAATGATCTCCAAAAATTGACAGTGCGTGGCTTGCAAGTGCACGGGCAGATACGTTGAATACTCCCGGAAGCTGCTCACCAGCAACCTTATATAAGTTAGGAATCATAAGAAGGAGTCCCTGAGAAGCAGTAAATGTTGTTGTAAGAGCACCTGCTGCTAATGATCCGTGAACAGCACCTGCTGCTCCGGCCTCGGACTGCATCTCTGTAACCTGTACAGTCTGTCCGAAAATATTCTCCCTTCCTTCAGTAGCCCACTCATCGATATGCTCCGGCATAACGGATGAAGGCGTAATCGGGTAAATAGCTGCTACTTCTGTATATGCATAAGAAACGTGAGCTGCTGCCTGATTACCGTCCATGGTCTTCATTTTTCTTGCCATTTTTATTCCTCCTTAGGTGTTACATAGGTTTTACACTGAGTTAAGTATAATTAATTCACATGTAGTTTCATTATATCTCCAAAAGTCACAAAAGTCTAGAGTTATAAATATCCTCTTTTGTATATTTTCGTGTACAGCGCAGTGTTTTGAGAATAGTTATCAGTGCTGTTATTGGGGATTATTAACTAAAACAGGCAGAAATAGGAAAAGCCAGAAGAGTACTTTCTGTTGAACATTAACTCTTCCGGCTTATGAATCACTATACTTTTTTCTTATCATTCTATCTGTTTTTAAACAACCGGTCATCCCACTTCGGTGGTTTTTTCCCTTTGATCTTTGTTGGCACCGGCTCATACTGATCCACTTTTTTCTTCTCATTTCTTTTTCTGCAATGCCTTCTGCAATAGATCAGCACAATTCCTGTCACAATCACCAGGCAACCTGCCAGAAGTTCTGACACCGGAAATCCGATTCCCGGAAGAACAAGCTGATCTGTTCTAAGCCGCTCGATCCACACGCGTCCTGCCCCATAACCAAACAGGTACATAAGAAAGAGCTCACCTTCATATTTCTTATGTTTCCTATACAGAAACAATATAATAAGAAGTCCGGCACACCATAATGATTCATACAAAAATGTCGGGTGTACCTGAATATAACTGACTCCGTCAATTCTCTGCATATTCTCGCGCATAAGTTCTGTAATATCTCCCGGCCTTACTGCATCAACCGGAAGCCTCATTGCAAACAGACAATCCGTGTATTCTCCAAATGCTTCCCTGTTAAAGAAATTCCCCCAACGTCCAAGCATCTGACCATTCAGAAGCGCCAGTGCAATTGTATCCAAAATCTGAAATGGAGATTTTTTCTTAACAGCAGCCATCACAAAAACTGCGATCACTGCTCCGATCACGCCGCCATAAATTGCCAGACCACCTTCTCTGAGATTAAAGATAGACAAAAGATTATCTTTATATAAATCCCAGGAGAAAATCACGTAATAGATTCTTGCACCCGCAATTCCTGCGATCACTCCGACAATTCCCATATCCAGATAGTCTTCTGGATTTTGTCCTGTTCTTTTTGCCTCCGCTGTGGCAATCAGAAATCCAATCAAAATTGCTGCACCGATGATCATGCCGTAGTAAGCAATGGAAAAACCAAAGATGCTGATGCTTTTTCCTACATGATCCAGATAAATCCCTAAATTCGGAAAGCTGATATTGTAATGCATATTATGTTATTTCCTTTCATATCCACAGAAATCAGGAACAAATCTAGTTGTCCCTGATTCCTGTTTTTACTGCTTTTCCAATTAGAAAACAATGAATCTAACCGGTTTTTAAGCATATTCCCTATATCTGTTAAACGTTAAATCTGAACAGCATGATATCTCCGTCCTGAACGACATAGTCTTTTCCTTCCAGACGAACTAATCCTTTTTCTTTCGCTGCCGCATGAGTTCCACATGCCATCAGATCATCATAACTTACTACTTCCGCACGGATAAATCCACGTTCAAAGTCTGTATGGATCTTACCAGCTGCCTGTGGTGCCTTAGTTCCCTTCTTGATTGTCCATGCACGAACTTCCGGCTCACCTGCTGTCAAATAACTGATCAGTCCAAGAAGATGATAGCTTGCCTTGATCAGCTTCTCAAGTCCGGATTCTTCCAATCCAAGATCTTCAAGGAACATTGATTTTTCATCGTCATCTAACTGAGAAATCTCTTCTTCAATTTCTGCACATACTACGAACACTTCGCAGTCTTCCGCTTTTGCATACTCACGGACTGCCTGAACCCCTGCGTTGTTCACACCATCATCCGCAAGATCATCCTCAGATACATTTGCTGCAAAAATTACCGGTTTTGCTGTCAGAAGATTATACTCTGCAAGCCATGCCTGCTCATCCTCATCCTCTGTCACAAAGCTCTTCGCCATCTTATTCTCTTCCAGATGCGCTTTCAGACGGTTCTGAAGATCCAGCTCTTTCGCCGCCATCTTATCGTTTCTTGAAAGCTTCACTGTCTTGGAGATTCTTCTTTCAAGAACCTCAAGATCTGAGAAGATCAGCTCAAGGTTGATTGTCTCAATGTCACGCAGCGGATCAATGCTTCCGTCTACGTGGACAATATTAGTATTCTCAAAGCATCTTACTACATGAACGATTGCATCAACCTCACGGATGTTGGCAAGAAACTGGTTTCCAAGTCCTTCTCCTTTGGATGCTCCCTTCACAAGTCCTGCAATATCAACAAACTCGATTGCTGCCGGAATGATCTTCTTTGTATGATACATCTCTCCAAGCACATCCAGTCTCTTATCCGGAACTGTTACGACACCGACATTTGGGTCAATTGTACAGAATGGATAGTTTGCAGATTCTGCACCGGCCTTTGTCAGTGAATTGAACAGTGTACTTTTTCCTACGTTCGGTAATCCCACAATACCTAATTTCATTTTTTATATTTCCTCCTATAAATTATTATATTTTATAGTATCTGTGTACTATTTACTCAAATCGAGTGCCATCTCGAGTGCCATTAACAGCTTCAATATATGTACTTTTATCCTACATTCAATACACATGACACCTTGTCAATTTCTTTTTGTTTTTCTTCTTCTGTAATATGTACATACAGATTCATAGTTATGCCTATATTAGAATGCCCTAGTATCTTCTGTAATGTCTTAGGCATCATACCACCTTCAATACACCTTGTAGCGAACGTGTGTCTCAATACATGCATGGAAAACCTCTTAATTTCTGCTTTATCACATATCTTAAATAATGCCGTATCATATGCACTATTTTTTACTGGCTCTCCCTTACGGCTTAAGAAAATAAATTCAGACCACTCTTCCTGTATTTCTTTAATGTTCTTATTCTTTTCTTTTTGCGCTATCAGTATTCTAACAGCCTCATCTGTTAATGGAATTGTGCGGTAACCTGATTTACTTTTAGGTTCACCAATTCTCCATTCCCCAACACTATGTCGATATTCCATTGAACGTTGAATTTTCAATGTCTTCTTCGTAAAATCAATGTCTTCCCATTTGAGACCTATTAATTCACCCGTGCGAAGTCCTGTTTGTAATACGAATCTGTATTGATTCTCATAACTCTGCCCTTTTGCATATTCTAAAAACTTCTTTTGCGTATCAATTGTAAGTGCTTCTTTTTTCTGTGAAGGTTTTCCCATATCACTTTTAACGGATTTCTTACAAGGATTACTCAAAATTACATCATTTTCTTTTGCAAATTCTAGCATGTTAAAAAGTGTAATTCTCGCTTGATATATTGTAGATGTTTTATATCCTTCATCAGCCATATTGGTAAAAATCTTTTGGCAATGAATCGGCTTAACTTCCGTTAATATTTTTTTACCAATCACCTTCTGAATATTTTTATTATAACGTTCCGTATAATTTCTAACAGTATTAGGACGGACAGTTTTTTTCTTTACATCAATCCAATATTCAAACCAAGCATCTACTAGCATATTCGTAGCTTGTTCTATGTCACTATGTTCATCTATATAAGTTGCATCTGCAAGCCATTGTCTTACCTCTTGCAACTTCTTAGAACGCTTTGCTTTTCGCTTTCCAAATCTATCAACAAATCTTGCGCAATATGTTCCATTAGCTTGCTGATAAATTCCCTCTCCAAGCTCCTTCCCTTTTAAGTTCTTACCCATTGTTCTAGCTCCTTTCCATAAAAAGAAGCTCCAATATAGCAACTTATAGATTACCACAACGGAGCTTCAAATTCAATGTGAATCAGCTATTTTTTATAATTCGATACTGTCTTTCAAAAACTTCTCAAATTCTTTTCTTTTCACTAATTTCTTTTTCCCAACATATAATACAAATGGACATCTTGGCATCTTTAATAATGCCGATATTTTATTTTGTCCGATATTGGAAAATTCTGCCGCTTCTTCAATTGTAAGATTTGCTTTCTCCCATAACGGTATTTTTTGAATCAATTACATCACCTCTTATCAAATGGATTTTCTTCATCATCTCCTATCGTTCTAAACTCACTGTTTCTTTCTAAATAAGCTTGAACCGACGGATATTCAATGATTTCATTAATGTCTTTATAATAAATAACTTTATGAATTCGTCTTAGAAATGCTTGCCATGACTCTTTATCTTCTCTTTGTAGTTCAGAATATTGTTTCTCAAGCTCCCAGTTTGAAACAATGTAGACCTTATTGAAACATGCAAATTTGTTAGAATATCGACTAGGTAACTCTATTGGGTATATATCGCAATAAAGTAACATTTCCTTTAGTTTTAATGATGACCTAAATTCATCAAAACAAATTGCTTGTTGTGCCGTATACGAATCAAACGGGTGATTATAATCGGTTACTCGATATACGTTTACATATCCATTCTCTTCCAAAACTCTCCGTGTTTTTCCCGTCCCTGTTTTTCCATAAATGTAAATTACTTCCAAATCTAATCTTACTGTTTCCTTAAACCGTTCCATCAATATAGTGGTACGAACTTTATCAAGACGGTCTATCTGCATAATATAATCTTGATTCACAGCAAGGATTTCTGCATTAGTCATGTTATCCTGAATCATACGGTAAAGTTCTGACATATCACTTCTTTTGCCTTTACTATCAGGTGGCTGTGTACCATATTCTTCGAATGTACCTTCAATCTTTTTTTCCTGTTTTGATTCATCTAATTCCCATTTTCCAGATTTCTTAACATAAGAGACATTTTCGGATACATTCCCTCTACATTTTTCTATGTGCGCCTCAGGGAAGTGTCGCTTTATCATGCTAAAGCGTACCCTAGAAGAAAAAACAATAAAAATATGTGTATGGTATCTTTCCCCTTTCTCATCTGCAAGGCAAAAATATATATTGGTCTTGAATTTACTACGAATAATATTAATTATCTTTTCATGCGTATATCCCTTTTCAATTGGCGCATTAATAGTCAATTGAAACATATATGATTGTGGGTCTATAATCTCACCTTCTCTGTGCATTTTGTGCATTCTTCTGCACGTTGTCTTTTTCTCACATCTATAAAATTTTACAACTATTTATAAGTTTTTATAGATTTTTATAAGTTACTTATGTGTTTGTGACACCGTTGGGTAATACTTAGCCCAACGGTGAGGCAAAGCTTGTGGCTTACGCCACCGCTTTGTCGTCACTTTTTACTAACATTCTTTTGCCATTTTTCTAAGTAATGTTTTTAATCGTTCTTTATCATTTATATAAGGTATTTGTATCGGTTGGATATCTTGACCATCTATCAAAACAAATCCTTGTCCTGTCTTAGGGCGATATCGTTCTTCATATTCCCTATCCTCCAAATGCTCTCCTGCAAATAACGATTTTCTACTCTCAATAGACAATCTTCCCATTCCTAAACATATTTGGAAATTATCTATAGCGCCAATTCCCGATGGAAATAAACTTGCTGAAATTCTCTGTTGAATACACCACACATAACAATGACGTGACCTTCCTAACATAAGAATCGTACTGATATAATTTTTTATTATTTCAGCTTTTTTCTTATTATTCTGTGTCAACCAAATCATATATCCTGCATATTCATCAATCAAAAGAATTTTTATTATCGAACTATTTTCCGATGTCCTTTCAAATTCCTCATAATATTGCTCTATTAACTCTGTTATTTTATTAAATTCTGCAAAATTGTTCGTTATATCTTCATAATCCCCAGATTTTTTAAAATCACAAATATATAATTCCATTTTACATTTTTCAGTTTTTATATATTTAATTACATTATATAACAGATATAACATTGCAAGTGATTTCCCAGAACCTGTTCCACCTACACAACAAAGCTGTCCCGTATTCAATATATCTATTTTTATAGGCTTTTCCGTAATTATATTATATCCAATCTGTATCATCTAATTTCTTCCAGTTCTTTGTCGAGATTTTCATCATGATAATTTTCTTTTATTGGTTTTATAAACCCCTTCTCTGTCTTCATAATTGTTATTCGCGAATTATTCATATCCATAACGAATTTATCTACTTTAAAATGTTCATCAAATATCTTAAGTATTTTTAAATAGACATTTTTATTATTCCACTCATCTTGAATTGTATGGCTGTAAATTCTACGTTCAATTCCGTCACCTTTTTTACGTTTATATAGCAAATGTATTTTTTCTTTATTCTCGTTCGTTCCCTCAAATGCTTCCCTGAATATTGCCGTTTCCTTATTATGAAGAGTTCGTCCGACAGTTTCTATAACTGCCAATGTAAGAAAAACAAACATTGTTAATAGTAAAACCGTTAGAAATATATTATATTCAGGTATTATTTCATCAGGTATAAATGGCAATTCTAAATATTCTTTATAATGTAACGCTATTGCATAGGTTCCAACTGGAATTATCATAAAAATCAACTTTAACGGATTATTAAGGAATTCCATTACTCCAAGCATCAAATTTAATATTATATAATTCTCAGAATGTTCTAAATATGTATTTAATAGTTTCTTTTTCATAGTATCTCCTTTCACTTCTCCGCTTACATTATTTAGTAAGTGGAGAAGTTTCTTATTCAGCTTATTTAAACATTTTATTCATTCAAATTAATTCTTTTTCTATCCAAAGGCTTAATTCCAGTCGCTGAAGCAGACAATTTGATTTCCCCCTTAGCACTCCAATCTTGCCAAAGTTTACCTTGTAGTCCCTCAAATTCTACTTTTATAGGCGTTCCTTTAAAATCGAATGGTAATGACATTATACCTAACAATTTAATAGCGATTTTTTCATAACCAGCTTTTTCTGAAAGGCATATTACTTTAATTCCATCTTGAGTTCCCCTTATTCCATCTTGATAACTAAATGAAGGGCGCTGTCCAATCAACAAAAGTCTCTCTCCAATTGTCTTTTCAACATCAACTATAATTTTATTAATATCCATATTTTACCTGCTTTCTAATACACCCATTCAAGGCATCATTTGTCTTATCTACATGTTTCTTTTATAATATCCATAAAATCTATGATTCGATCCGTTCCCCTAAGTTCGATTCGATACACGCGATACTTGTCTTTATAAATGCCAAGCTTTTTTCTTACTTCTTTCCGATACTCTGTTGCATTTTGATTCAACTCTTTCACTTTTAAGTAGTAATTTTCAGTTGCATAAGATTTATCTTGAGTCGCTTCCAAAAACCGTTTTACATCATTTGTAAATATCGCAAAAAGTTTATTAACATTTTTTCGAATAAATTCAATATCTTCTTCACACATTTCATACTTTAATGCTTCCGAATATTCTTTATTGTCAATACATTCTTGGAAATGTTTTAACTTATCTTCTAAAGACTCCATAAATACTTGCAATTCTTTCTTACATTTTGGATATGTTTCCAATAATTCTATACAGTATTGTTTTATCTGTTCCTCGGTAAGTTCACTAAGATACATTACTTTCATAATCTTTCTCCTTTCAGTATACTCTTTTGAACAATTGTTGTAGTAACATTCTACGTTTGGGGTATTTTTTTGAGTTAGCATAACTAACTCATTTTTATCTAAAAATCTGTTTATACAAATTATATAAAGCACATTTTATAATATATGTTTGCCTAGGACCACGTTTAGCGTCTTCACATAAATAAATTCTTAAATATTCCAATCTTTCCAATGTCTCTACTGGAAAATAAATTCTTGGAAGAGTATTATCTTCAAAGTCAACAGGAACTTTATCAGATGCTATATCCGTCTCCTCTTCCAATTTTCTCCAATCTTGCAAATCAAAAGAATCTGTTAAACGAATTGCTAAATCAATAATACTTCCAGTTGTTACATTCAAGTCTAAATTAATCGAAACACCTTCTAATGGAAAATTATCAGCAAGCATTTTTTCTGCATTTTCTAACAAATTTTGATTCGTAATTTGGTTATATAATTGTTTATCATAATAAGAAATAAGTTTATTTAGCCAATATTTTGCTTCTCTAGAAAAGCGAAGTGTTTTATATATTCTCTCCATGGTATACCTCCAAACGCAATTGCAATTTTGTTGTAGTTCACTACATCTTTGCAATATTATAATAACACAATATCTATGGATAATCAAGCACTTTTTTCATTTTGTTGTACTATTATTCTACTTTTTTATTTATTATATTTTTAAACCGTACCAGTCAGTCGAACTAAGCTCGAAACCACCTCGCTAAGTTCTTTATGCCAGCCTAGACGCTAGGCTACATTACATTCAGAGAAATACCTAGTATAACTATTCGACACTTTTTCCTATTTCTAGTTTTCATCATCTGATGTATATATAATTTGAAATGCCATATAATCATGTTGATAATTCCATTCATTATTATATACCGATATGATAATTTCGTCCGGATATCCTGTAATATCATAAGAAAAGCGAACATTTTTATATTTATTATCAACTGCCTTTTCAATCAATTCATCTGCATATTTTTCTTTATTCCAGATAAACAACTTATTAGCAATGACATCAAATTCCTGTTTATAAAATTTATCAGAAGTGCTGACCATAGTATTAACTACTTTTTCTCCACGTCCATATTGAAAATATCCCCCAAAAGCAATAATGCAGATTAATATTCCCATAATAATACGGTTTTTTTTCATATGTCACCTCTTGCAATAGTGTCTTTATACGAACACTATTATAAATTCCATTTTACGCTAATAATAATTATATAGCAAGGAATTATGAAAGAAAGCGGTAAATTCGTGATATGATTAAATACGATAAATTATGGGAAACAATGAAAGCCAAAGGCATTTCGCAATATGATTTATATACGCATTATCATATGAATCGGTCTCAGCTGAACCGATTAAAACACAATCGCAACATTGAAGTAGCAACAATTAATAAATTATGCAACATATTGGATTGCAATGTAGAAGATATTATGACACATTATCCAGACGATGATGTATTTTAGAGAAGCTATGAAGTGACGCATAAATAAGCTAATGCCGAACAAGTGCTCCTCTTTTTTATCATCGACATTATCAAAAATTCCTGATTGCACAGCAAGATATATTGTGAAAAAATGCATCTTTTTTATAAAAAAACGGTAAGGAATCTTCTTCCCTACCGTCTATTTTTATTCTGCTATACGGAGCCTTAATTTTCTCTATCAAATATAATATTTCACATTCATTCGAGTGCCATATCAAGTGCCAATCTTTTTCAAATAACATAAAATAATATCACTTTTTATTCAAAGTTCTTAATATTAAATTTCTTGATTCATCCACATTTATCAAGCTTTAAGAAGAATCGAAAAAAATTATGAACTAGGCAATCATATTTCAATACCAAGTTTCATTTTCTCTATTTCCTCCTTAAAACCTTGATTTCTAAAGCTAAATCCACAAGGTCTATTTCTCTTATTTTCTGTTATGTGACTCTTTCACAAAAAGAAGCCCCAAAATAGCATCTAATATTATACTATAATGGGGCTTGAATTTCAATCTCTCGTCTCCATCAAAATCACTTTTCCAAACACGAAAGAGATCTTCACTTCATCTTCACCTTCTGCAAACTCATTACTCACACACAAGCTGTCTCCTGATGAGAGCAAATGATTCTGCAATGGATATTTTGCACCGCTGATACAGAAATCCTCAACCGGAAGTTGCATCGGAAATACTGAAAAATACTTTCCGAAAGCTTCTTCTCTGCGAATTGCGATTCCATGATCAAGCAGACGAATTCTATTATGACTGTCCAAGATCATCGCCTGAGATCCTGCTTCAAGTGCAATATTCAGGCACTGAACATTAGCCCAGAAATGATCCAGACGATTTCCTGTTCCTCCAAGAATCCAGATTTCTTTTCTTCTGAGTCCAAGACACATACGAAGTGCAATCTCCGTATCAGACGCATCCTTTACCGGATTGAACTCCCGGATCGGTACACTTGCTTCTTTTCTATAATAATTAATCACTTCTTCCGGTACACTGTCAAAATCTCCCACAATGTAATCCGGCTTGATCTTATATTCATAAAGAAATGCGAGTCCTTTATCTACTCCGATAATAAATTCTGTCTCTTCTGCCTCAAGAATCGGAAGGACAAAATCTTCTTCCAGCATTCCCCCGCTCACAATAACTGTTCTCTTACACATTGCCGTTTAAAATCTCCATAAACTTTGCTGTATTATCTTTGATATCACCTTTAAAAACGCCTGAACCTGAGACCATTACATTCGCTCCGGCTGCAAGTACTTCTGCCACGTTTTTATGATAGATTCCACCATCTACTTCAATATCAGTTGTAAGTCCTTTTTCATTCAGAAGGTTTCTCAATTCACTGATACGCTCCAGTGATTCCGGAATAAATGCCTGTCCGCCGAATCCCGGTTCTACAGACATGATCAGAAACATCTCTGCCTGATCCAGATATGGAAGCAGTACATCAACCGGTGTCTTTGGTTTAATAGAAATTCCCACTTTCGCTCCTGCTGCATGGATTTTATCAATTGTTGCCTGCAGATCTTCACATGCTTCATAATGAACTGTAACGATATCTGCTCCTGCTTTCACGAATTCTTCCACATAACGGATCGGTTCTGTCACCATGAGATGAACATCCAGTGTCTGTGTTGTTGCTCCCTTAATTGATGCGAGAACAGGCATTCCAAAAGAAATGCTTGGAACGAACATTCCGTCCATCACATCAAAATGAATATACTCTGCGCCTGCTTCTTCTGTTAATTTCAACTGTTCTCCTAAAATCTTGAAATCTGCTGAGAGAATAGATGGTGCCAAAATATTTTTCATAAACTTAATACCTCTTTCTTTCCTTTAGTTCACGGTACATCTCCGTATAATCTTCATATCTGATCTTATGGATCTTCCCTTCTTCAACTGCCTCTTTTACAGCGCATCCGGGTTCATGAATATGGTCACAGCCATTGAACTTGCACTGTCCTTCAAACGGTGTGAATTCCGGAAAATAATATTTTAAATCTTCTTTTTCGAAATCATTGACGTAAAGAGAACTGAATCCCGGAGTATCCATAATATAAGAATCTTCTCCAATCACGATCAGTTCGGAATGTCTTGTTGTATGTTTCCCACGGTCAATCTTCTTACTGATACTTCCTGTCTCCATCTTCACTTCAGACTGCAGAAGATTGATCAGGGATGATTTTCCAACACCGGAAGGACCTGCGATCGAAGTTGTCTTTCCTTTTAAAAGTGATTTTAACTCACTGATATTTTCTTCTTCCTTCGCACTTGTGAAGATTACCGGATATCCGCATCCGGTATAAACTTCTTTCAATTCTGCAATTTCAGGATGGCTTGCAATATCTGTCTTATTAAAACATAATACGACAGGTATCTCTTTTCGTTCCATCATGACAAGAAAACGATCTAACAGATTATAATGTGGTTTCGGTTTTGTCACTGCAAACACAACCAGTGCCTGATCAATATTGGCTACTGCCGGACGAATCAACTCATTCTTACGCGGCAGGATCTCTATAATATTTCCTGTCATTTCTTTTTCATCAAGTACCTCGATCACAGCATCATCACCGACCAACGGCTTGATCCCGTCTTTTCGAAAAGCACCCTTTGCTTTACATTCAAAAATTCCGGATTCTACTACATTCACGTAGTAGAATCCGGCAATCCCTTTTATTATCTTTCCCTGCATATACTTGCTCTCTGTTATCATTGATTCGTGTTCTCTTCTGTCCCGGAATCATTTCCGGAATTTCCACTATCCGGGGCTGATGGTTGAGATCCTTTGCTGACCATATACTGAACAGTTGTTCCTTTTTCTACCTGCGTACCAGCGCTGACAGACTGATAGAACACCTGTCCTTCTGGATATTCATCACTATAATCTTCGCCAATATACTCCGGTGTAAGTCCTGCCTGCTTCAACAGTTTTTCCGCCGTATTCTGGTCTTTATAGAAAAGATCCGGTACTGTAACCACCGTCATCTTTGGTCCTTTGCTCACCACATATCCGATTGTTGTACCTTTAGATACTTCTTTTCCGGCATCTGTATCCTGTGAAATAATAACTCCTTCTTCTACAGTATCACTGTAATCTTCAGTTGCATTTCCTGACAAACCTGCCTGTGAAAGTGCTGCTTCAGCATCCGACTGGGACTTTCCGGTAAGTTTAGGAACTGTTGCCGGCTGATTTCCCTTGCTTATCACAAGAGTAACCGTTGTTCCTTCTTTTACTTCTGCACCTTCACTCGGACTGACAGAAACAACTTCTCCCTGCTCCACATCATCACTGTAAACAGGATCACCTTTCTTCACAACAAGGTTCTTCGCCTGAAGTGCTTTTTCTGCATCAGCTTCTGCCAAACCAACAACACTTGGAATCGTTGTCATCTTAGCTTCTTCACCACTGCTGATCACAACATTGACTGTTGTATGCTTCTTTACTTTCTTTCCATCAGCAGGATCCTGGCTGATAATCTTTCCTTTTGCAACAGTATCGGAAGGCGCAGTTGACTTATGGATTCCGAGATCATATTTGTTCAGTTCTTTCTGAGCTTCCTCATATGTCTTGCCTGTCACATCCGGTACTTTTACCATCTCTGAATCTGTTTGTTGTGTAGTCGTTCCTTTTCCACCTTTAAATACGCCCACTGCATTTCCTACAAGGAACATGATCAAAAGTGCGATCACAACACCGGCAACAACCATAAGAATCTTCATGATCTTCTTCGTGTCTTTATTCACTTCATTCTTCTTACGGCGATCATCATAGCGGCTTCTGCGGCGATCATCATAATCATCGTCATCATCATAACGACTTCTGCGGCGGTCGTCGTAATCATCGTCATCATCATAACGACTTCTGCGGCGGTCGTCGTAGTCATCGTCATCATCATAACGGCTTCTGCGGCGGTCATCGTAATCGTCATAGTCATCCTCGTAATCGTCGTCATAATCATCATTATAATTCTGACGATTCTTCATACGATTCAGTTCATCCTGTGACATAACAACCGTGGTCCGTCCTGTATCCTGAGATGCTGCCGGCATACGTTTTGTCACACCATCAAGAACTACAAAATCTCCATCCGGATCTACCAGTGAGTGCTTCAGATCCTGAAGCAGTTCCTCACAGCTCATATATCGTTTATTCGGCAGTTTCTGTGTACATTTCATAATAATGCACTCCAGACTGTACGGAATATCCGGTACTTCTTCTGCTGGAGACTTGATCACTTCATTCAAATGTTTCAAAGCAACCGTCACTGTCGAATCTCCGTCAAACGGAACATGCCCGGTGATCATCTCATACATCGTGATACCTGCTGAATAGATATCACTCTTCTCATCTACAATACCGCCTCTGGCCTGTTCCGGAGATGTGTAATGTACAGATCCCATCACCGTTGTTGTTACTGCCTGCGTTGCCGTTGATGTCGTAGCCCGCGCGATTCCGAAATCAGTAACCTTAACCTTTCCATCTTTGGAAATAATAATATTCTGCGGCTTAATATCCCGGTGAATGATATGGCAGTTATGCGCTGCCTGAATGCCTGTCACCATCTGAATAGAAATACTGATCGTCTCTTTTGCTGAAAGCTTTCCTTTCTTCTCAATGTAATCCTTCAGCGTAATTCCTTCTACAAGCTCCATGACCATATAATAAAGACCACGATCCTGTCCTACATCATAGACATTGACTACGTTTGGATGCATCAATCCTGCTGCTGCCTGAGCTTCGCTTAAAAACTTCTTAATAAACGTCTCATCCGAACGATATGTGCTCTTCAACACCTTGATCGCAACAAAACGATTCAGCTTATGGTCCTTGCCTTTATAGACATCTGCCATTCCGCCAGAACCGATACGACCAAGTATCTCGTATCGTTTCCCTAAAAATACTCCTTCTTTAATCATACACTCACCTCATCTGCAAATGGCTCAAACAATACCACTCCGATGTTATCTGTTCCTCCATTCTCTTTTGCTGCTTCCACCAGCATCTCACCTGCCTCGACGATATCCCGGCTTCCCTGCACAATATGGAAAAGTTCTTCATCTTCCACCATATTACTTAATCCGTCTGTACACATCAGAATGATGTCTCCCCGTTTCAGACGGTGTTCATAAAAGTCCACATCCACATCAGCTTTTGCACCGATCGCTCTTGTGATAATATTCTTATCCGGATGATGCTTCGCTTCTTCCGGCTTAATTCCACCGAGACGAACCATCTCTTCTACAAGAGAATGATCCTTACTTAGCTGTTGGATTCCCTGATTGATCAGATACAGACGGCTGTCTCCCACATTGGCAAAATACAGCATCTGTTCTTTCACAGTAGCGGCAACAACCGTTGTTCCCATCCCCTTCAGATGTTCGTCACCGGATGCTTCTTTGATAATCTCACGATTGGCAGCCTTGATTGCTTTCACAAGAACACGTTCGATATCCTCACCCTCGCTCTTCGCAATCTCTTTGATCATCACTTCCACCGTACACTTGGAAGCATAATCTCCTGCCTGATGGCCACCCATACCATCCGCTACCACGAACAGGTTCTGGAGAATACCCAGTGGTTTTCCCGTCGTAAAGACGTAGTCCTGATTTACCTGTCGCACCATTCCAACATCTGTAATTGAAAATGTCTTCATACCTTCTATTCTCCTTCAGTTTCTACGTAGCGGCGCCTGAGCTGACCGCAGGCTCCGTCAATATCAGAGCCCATTTCCCTTCTTATAGTAACATTTATTCCGCTTTTTTCAAGTTTATTTTTGAAATTCAAAGCACTTTTCCGGCTTGGACGAACAAAATCACGCTCTTTTACCGGGTTGACCGGTATCAGATTGATATGACAGTTCTTATGCTTTAATAAATGAATCAGTTCCTGTGCATCTTCATCCGTATCATTCACACCATGTACAAGACTGTACTCAAAGCTCACTCTCCGGCCGGTTTCTTTGAAATATTCGTCACAGGCTGCGAGTACTTCTGTGATATCATATTTATTTGCAACCGGCATCAATTTTCTTCGTTTTTCCTGATTGGAACCGTGAAGCGAAAGTGCAAGTGTAATCTGTAAATGCTCTTTCGCCAGTTCTTTCATCCTTGGAACTATTCCACAGGTTGATACGGTGACATTTCTCTGACTGATATTCAGTCCATGCTCATCTGTAAGTAAATGAATAAACTTCAGGAAATTATCGTAATTATCCATCGGTTCTCCGGTTCCCATGATCACCACATTCGAAACCCTCTCACCACTTATCTTCTGAATCTGATAGATCTGTCCAAGCATCTCAGACGGAGAAAGATTTCTCACCAGACCTCCGATCGTTGATGCACAGAATGCACATCCCATCCTGCAACCGACCTGGGAGGAAATACAGACAGAATTTCCATGCTTATATTTCATAAGAACACTTTCGACTACATTTCCATCGTAGAGACGGAACAGGAATTTGTTCGTACCGTCAATCTGGGAAATCTGTCTCTCCAGCATAACAACTGGGAGAATCTCATAATTCTCTTCCAGTTTTTCCCTCAAAGCCTTTGAAAGATTCGTCATCTCATCAAAATGATCTACCAGCTTCACATGCAGCCATTCATAAATCTGTTTTGCACGAAATGTTTTTTCTCCGATCGTCGCCATCTCTTTCTGTAATTCTTCATATCCATAAGCACGGATATCCTTCTTCATCTTAAAGTTTTCCTCCTGTATTTCGTTTTTTCTGTGAGTTATTCACATTATTTGCCTGTTTTTTCTATTTTTTCACATTTCCTGAAAATCATGCTTTTTTCTTTAATCTTGCAATAAAGAATCCGTCACAATCGTGAACTCCCGGGAAGAATTGGATACATCCCTTCTCGATCACATCACTTCGTAACTCCTTGCAAAGATTTTCTGTGATATCGTCCAGTTCAAATTGTGGGTATTCTTTCAAGAACCAGTGTACATTGTCCATGTTTTCTCCCGGATTTACGGTACATGTGCTGTACAGCAATGTGCCGCCATCCTTGACGATTGCCTGTGCGCAAGTCAGAATCTTTCTCTGCAAATCTGCAAGTTCTTCAAGATCTTCCGGTTGTACGCGATATTTCAGATCTGGTTTTTTGCCAAGAACGCCAAGACCTGAACATGGAAGGTCTGCAATCACAAGATCCGCTGTTTCCTTATCATACTCATCAAATACAGAAGCGTCCTTGCATACAGCACAAATATTTCCAAGTCCGGAACGGTCGATATTCTGCCAAATCAGATCTGTCTTATATTCAGTCAGATCTCTTGCTTCAACCCGTCCTGTCTTTTCTTCTGTTCCATTCTCTCTCACCGCCACTTCATCTGCCAGCTGAAGCTTCTCTGCCACATGAAGTGATTTTCCTCCCGGTGCTGCACAGACATCAATTACATGATCGCCGGCTTTTGGATCTGCCAGTTCTCCGACAAACATAGAACTGATATCCTGTACTGCAAAGAGTCCTTCCTGAAAACTTTCCAGACCTTCCAGATAATCATAATCTGAAAGATAAAACGCATAAGGAAGATACGGATGTGCTTCTACTTTCGCTCCTTCTGCTTCCAGTTTTTCTTTCAATACTTCCGGTGTAACCCGGTTCATACAACATCGGATCGTAATCGGCTTCTCTTTCTGAAAATCTGCTGCCATCTTCTCTGTAATCTCTTCCCCATATTCTTTCTTCCATAAAGAAAGAATCCATTCCGGGACAGAATATTTCACAGACAATCTTTGTACATCTTCTTTTGGATACTCGATCTCGTCCATCTTGCGGACAACATTTCTCAGAACTCCATTCACATATCCCCGCAGACCTGAAAATCCTTTTCGAACCGCAAGCTTTACTGCCTCACTGCACACCGCATGATCCGGTACGCTATCCATATATTTCAGCTGATAGACACTGCTACGAAGAAGATTACGGATGACCGGTTTCATCTTCTTAACCTTTGTCTTAGAAATCTGATTCAAAATATAATCAATTTCTATCATATGTTCCAGAGTACCTTCCACAACTCTGGTGATAAATGCACGCTCACGTTTCTCAAGATATTGATATTTTGACAGAACATCGCCAAGAATCTTATGACTATATGCTCCATTCTCTGTTATTTCCATCAAAATCTCAAGAACGACCTCGCGTTCATTGATCTGCTTTCCCATAAATAATCTCCTATTCTCCGCATTTTGTAACTGTTCAGAGCCAAGCAAAATTTTAAAATACAGTTGTAAAATGCTTGCATTTTTAAGACTGTTTTTGAAATTTTATTTGGCGGATACGCCACACCGACGAAATGCATAGCATTTTGGAGGTTGGCTCTGAACAGTTACAGCATTTTTTCTTTCTATCTGCTGTCAGTCATTCCTTCTTCGTCCATTTGTCAGAATCAACAAACGTAAAAGCTGTAAAATCATTGTGGCCGCACTTGCCACATATGTCATTGCTGCTGCCCGAAGTACCTTCTTCACTCCACCGACTTCGTCTTCACGGAGCATTCCTGAATTTCCAAGTACCTTCACCGCTCTTCTGGAAGCATTGATTTCCACCGGAAGTGTTATAAGATGAAATGCCACAGCTACCATAAAGAGCAGAATTCCGATATCAATAAGGAAGCTGGACATCTGGCCATTCATAAACAGGCCGATAATGATCAACGGCCAGGAAATCATGGAACCGAAATTTACGACCGGCACAAGTGCCCCACGGATTGATAAAGGTGCATACCCTTCAAAATGCTGTACTGCATGACCACACTCATGTGCCGCAACTCCGATTGCTGCTACAGAAGTTGAATTATAAACCGGATCAGAAAGTGCCAGTGTCTTGTTTCTCGGATCATAATGATCGGTCAGATTTCCAGCGATATGAGTCACCTGCACATCATAGATTCCATTTCTTCTGAGAATCTGTTCTGCCGCTTCTCGTCCTGTCATTCCTGAATAACTGCGGATCTTCGAATATTTTGCAAATGTTCCTTTCACCTGGGACGATGCGAGCAGGCTGAGAACCACACCGATCAGTACCAGTATATAAGTCCAGTCATAATAAAATCCATAATACATACTAAAACTACCTCCTGTTATCTATCTGCAGTCCCCCTCCAGAAGTACTCTTATTCCTGTGTAAATTTAACTCCGCTTTCAATTGTGTATCCCCTTAAGAAAGCTCCTGTATCCATTCTCTTTTTCCCCGGAATCTGAAGTTCCAGAACTCGTAAGACACCATCCCCTGTCTGAACAGTAAAGGAATCTTTCTCTACACTCAACACTGTTCCAGGCTCTGCTTTTACCGTGCCATCAGCCTCTGCTTTTGCTCTCCAGATCTTCACTACCTTTTTGTCCCAATGTGTGTAAGCACTTGGCCAGGAATTCAGGCCACGCACCAGACGTTCGATCTGTACTGCGGATGTATTCCAGTCAATATTTCCAAGCTTCTTATCGAGCATTCTGGCATATTCTGTCGGGCTTTCTCCCTGCTTCTCGAAAGTTGCCGTATGATCTTCAATAGCCTTCAGAGTCTCTACACAAAGCTTTGCTCCTGCCTCTGCAAGCTTATCATGAAGGCTTTCTCCTGTCTCATCTTCTGTGATCGGCACTTCAACCTTCTGGATCATGTCGCCTGTATCCAGTCCTTCGTTCATCTGCATTGTTGTAACACCTGTCACTTCCTCGCCATTGATGATAGACCACTGGATTGGCGCGGCACCACGGTATTTCGGAAGTAGAGATGCGTGTACATTAATACATCCATATGGTGTCATCTCCAGAATTTCTTTCGGAATGATCTGACCAAATGCAATGACAACCATCACATCTGCATTGTATTTTCTCAGTTCTTCTACACATTCCGGATCACGGATCTTCTTTGGCTGATAAACCGGAATTCCATGTTTTATCGCAGCTTCTTTCACCGGGGTTGGCTGCATCTCTTTACCACGTCCTTTTGGTTTATCTGGCTGGCTCACTACGAGACACACCTCATGCCCTGCTTCCACCAGTGCCTCCAGTGTTCCCACGGAGAAGTCCGGTGTTCCCATGAAAATTATTCTCATCAATTATTCCTCCACTTCGTATTCCATATCTCCCTCGTTGTAGGCTGGTGAATCATGCAGTTCTCCTTCTACTTTCTCTACATAGAGGTGTCCTCCCAGGTGATCGATCTCATGACAGAACGCTCTTGCAAGAAGTTCTTCTCCTTCTATCTCAAACTCCTCCATATTTTCATTAAGTGCACGTACTTTTACATAATTCGGACGAGTTACGATTCCCCATTTTCCCGGCACACTTAAGCAACCTTCTTCGCCTGTCTGCTCACCGGATGTCTCAACAATCTCAGGATTGATCAAAACGATCGGACCCTCTCCGACATCAATCACTACAATCTGTTTGAGAATACCAACCTGCGGTGCTGCAAGACCCACCCCCATCTTCTCATACATCGTATCAAGCATATCTTCAATTAAAATCTTTGTACGAAGTGTCATCTTCGTCACTGGTTTACACTGTTTTTCAAGAACATCATCGCCCATCTCTCTTACTTCTCTGATTGCCATTATTCTTTCCTCTCTTTTCTATAAATTCATCGGGTTAAAATCGAATTGGATTCTCATTTTCTGAAACCCTGAGTTAATTTCTATATATTGTTCCATCCAGTCTTTTAATACAACTAAGGTTCGGTATTCCGGCGCTTTTACGTAAATCACTCTCCGGTAAATATCTTTGATCTTATCCACTCCCGGACTTGCCGGGCCGATCACATCGAGCTGTGCCTGACCTTTGATCCGCAAAATGTATTCCTTCAGATACTTGCACGCTTTCTCTAAAAGTACCTCATCTTCACATGCTGCAAGTACTGCCATCAGGTTCTCCACCGGTGGATATCCCATCAGACTGCGGTAACGGATTTCTTTCTCATAGAATGCTTCATAATCCTGCGCTGCTGAAGCCTCGATTGCATAATGCTCCGGATCGTAAGTCTGAATCACGACCTCACCCGGTCTGTCACCTCTTCCGGCACGGCCTGCTGCCTGTGTCAAAAGCTGAAATGTTCGCTCACCGGAACGATAATCATCTGTATAAAGAGACATATCTGCTGCCAATGCACCGACTAATGTGACCTTTGGAAAATCATGTCCCTTTACGATCATCTGTGTTCCCACAAGAATATCCGCCTCTTCATTCGCAAAGGCAGATAAAATCTGCTCATGGGAATCCTTTTTCTTCGTCGTATCCATATCCATGCGGAGTACTCTTGCCTGTGGGAATCTTGCCTTCACCATGTCCTCGATCTGCTGGGTTCCTGCGCGGAATTCTCCGATATAACGGGAACCGCATTCTGGACACTCCGTCACCTTCGGCTGTTCATAACCACAGTAATGACAGACCATTTTCCCGCCTTTGTGTACCGACAAGGATACATTACAGTGCGGGCATTTCACTACATGGCCACATTCTCTGCAGGAAATAAAACCAGAATATCCTCTGCGATTCAAAAACAGCATGATCTGCTCTTTTGCATTCAGTCTGTCTTCAATCAGTTCCTGCAACTTCTCACTCAAGATGGAACGGTTTCCATTCTTCAGTTCCTTTCGCATATCAACTGTATGCACAGTCGCCATCTGCTGCATATGAGAACGATTCTTCATCTCGTAAAGCTGATACTCACCAAGCCTTGCCCGATACATTGCCTCCATTGACGGAGTTGCACTTCCGAGCACAACGCTTGCATCTTCTACTTCTGCCCTGTGGACTGCTACTTCTCTTGCATGATAACGTGGCACCTGCTCACTCTTGTAGGTTGGTTCATGCTCTTCGTCAATAACAATCAACCCCAAATCCGGAAATGGAGTAAAAAGTGCAGAGCGTGGTCCAATCATCACATCGACCTCGCCCTTCTTCGCACGCATCATCTGATCGTAACGTTCTCCGGCAGACAGTCTTGAGTTCATGATAGAAACTCTGTCGCCGAAGCAACGATAAAACCGCATCACTGTCTGATATGTCAGTGCGATCTCCGGAATCAGAACAATTGCCTGTTTTCCCTGGTCAACAACCGTGCGGATCATCTCCATATAGACTTCTGTCTTTCCACTTCCGGTCACTCCGTGAAGCAGATAAGTTCTCCTTGTTCCACACAGATAGTCTTGCCGGAACCCCTGGATCACATGCTGCTGTTCTTCCGTATAGATGATCTCCTGTTGTGATTTCTTTGCCTGTTTCACCGGATTACGATATACCTGCTCTGACTCTATCTTCAACACGCCCTGCTCTTCCAATGCCCGGATCACAGGCAGTGTCACATTTAATTTTTTCGTCACCAGCTCATAATCCAGAATTAGGGCTTCCTTCAAAGCTTCCAAAAGCCTTGCTCTTGCTTTCTGATTCTTCTTCTGATAAAAAGCCAGCTTCTCCTGACTCTCTTCCTCAGTAAGCAGCAAACGGAGATGTTTCTTTACCTTCGCATTCTCCTTCTGCTTGATTGGCAGCACTGTCTTAAGCGCCTGGATCATCGTTCCGCCATACTGCTCTTTCATCCACGCCGCCAGCGCGATCAGTCTCGCTTCGATTGCCACACTGTTTCTGGAAATGTCTGTGATCTCCTTCACTTTTGACAGATCATAATTGCAAGTCTCTGATAATGAAGTCACATAACCTTTGATCTGTCGGTTTCCTTTTCCAAAAGGGATAATTACTTCCATCCCCGGATGCAGCTCGTCTTTCAGTCGTTCCGGTATTCGGTACTGAAAGATCTTATCCAGTTTTTCATGTTGTATATCTACAATAACATCTGCAAACACAATCTTATTTCTCTTTTAATTCTTCCAGAACTTCTTTGATCAGCACGCGCTCATCCATCGGATGCTTCACGCCGCAGATCTCCTGATAGTCCTCATGTCCTTTTCCTGCCAGCACAATAACATCACCCGGTTCGCCGTGTTCGATTGCATATTTGATTGCCTCTTTACGATCACAGATTTCCACATATTTTCCATCTGTCTTTGCGATTCCGGTTTTGATATCGTTAATAATATCCTGTGGTTCTTCAAATCTCGGATTATCTGATGTAATGATTGTCAGGTCTGCCAGTCTTCCGGATACCTCACCCATCTCGAATCTTCTGTCTTTCGAACGGTTTCCGCCGCATCCGAACAGACATACAAGACGCTTCGGATTATATTCCTTCAATGTTGTCAAAAGACTTTCAAGACTCATCGCATTGTGCGCATAATCGATCATCAGTGTAAAATCATCAGACACCTTGATCATCTCGATACGTCCTTTTACCTTTGCCTTCTTAAGTGCATCTTTGATCATCTCAACCGGTACTTGGAAATGGCGGCAGACTGAGATTGCAGTCAGTGAATTGTAAACACTGAACTTGCCTGGAACATCGATTTCCACATCAAAGTCCATCACGCCTGCAACATGGTATGCAACACCAAGATATCCTGGTTTGGACACAAGTTCTACATTCTCTGCGCGAAGATCTGCCTCCGGTGAAAATCCAAATGTCTCAATCTTACATGTAGACCCTTTAAATACATCTTTGAAATACTTGTCATCCACATTGGCGATTCCAAGCTTACACTGTTTGAACAAAAGCCCTTTGCATCTCTTATAATCATCAAAATCCTTATGCTCATTCGGACCGATATGATCTCTTCCAAGATTTGTGAAAATACCGATCTCAAATGGAATTCCCGCTGTTCTGTGAAGCATCAGTCCCTGTGATGAAACTTCCATAACAACACAGTCACAGCCAGCTTCTACCATCTCTGCAAAATATTTATGGATTGTATAAGACTCCGGTGTTGTATTGCATGCCGGGATCTTCTTGTCTCCGATAATTGCCTCGATTGTACCGATCAATCCAACCTTGTGTCCTGTCTCTTCAAGAATAGACTTGATCATGTAAGTTGTTGTTGTCTTTCCTTTTGTTCCTGTAATACCGATGACTTTCATCTTATCTGCCGGATATCCAAAGTAAGCCGCTGACATCAGAGCCAGTGCATAACGAGTATCCTCTACCCTAATTACAGTCACATTTTCCGGCACTTCGACATCTTTCTCTACAACAACAGCTGCCGCACCTTTCGCCGCAACATCCGCTGCATATTTATGTCCATCAGATACTGCTCCGCTGATACACACGAAAACAGATCCTTCTTCCACTTTTCTTGAATCATTGATCAGTGTTGTTACTTCCGTAGAATCACTTCCCTGTACTACTGTGTAGTCCAGGCGTTCTAATAATTTATCTAATTTCATGATCTATCCCTCCTGTTCTGAACTGGTGTATTGCATCATTGACTTTCAGGCAAATAACGATTGTCTTAACCTTTATAGAATAACATAATCTCACCACATATGCAAAAAAACCTACATAATCTTTCGTCCTGTTTTCGTCTTTCGAATCAGCCAGACACATCCAAATGACAATAACACAAGTCCCGCACTCACTACCGGAATCATGATCCAGGCTGAAAATGTCTCTGGCTTAATATTTCTCTTATAAACATCAAGAAACATGATATGGATCAAATAAATCCCAAAGGAACATCCACAAAATCTGTCAATCCACTTCTTTGCCTGTTCGGACGGATTGAATTCGCTCTTTTTCAATCGTACTAACATAAGAAATGCCATCGTTGCTGCCAGTGCAAGCAGTGGATTACCATATTCCAGCAGACGTTCATAATGTTCTCCATCCTGCAAGGTTGCCGCATAAGTCAGCCCATAATTTAATGCCATGCATACTACAAAAATACCTGCCGGAATCATTTTCTCCTTCATCACATGCTTACGGTATTTATATATATAATATCCGATAAATACATAATAAGAATAGATTCTGTCCCCCACCATTGGGACGGAATAATACATCTTCTCATCAAAAAATGTGGAAATATAATTGAACAAAACAGCCGCCGTAATCACCACAAGAAATGCGCGTTCCATCCGAAGGTTCATCCCTTTACACATAACCTGGAAAAAAGGAAGTACTAGATAGATCGGAATCATTGCATACAGATACCACAGATGCTGTTCTACCGGCTTATATAATAAATCTTTGATTTGATAAGGATCCTCCATATAAACTGCATTCCAGATCATATATATTACACTCCACACAAGCAGAACAATTAGAAAACGAAAGATTCTTTTTGCATGTTTATGAAGTGATTCCTGTCTTCCAAGCAGAAGTGCTCCTGTAATCATGAAAAAACATGGTACACTTATCCTTGCCAGCAGATTTAATAGCAGTGAAAAACTGTACTCCCCAATCGTAATATCGCCATAGGCTCTGCAGTAATAGTTTGATACATGGATCACAATAACAAATATAAAAGAAATCATTCGAATCAATTCCAGATTATAATTTTTCTCTTTCAATGCACGTTCCTCTTTCTATTTCTTCTAAATTCCATCTTTTTTCTTCTTTCCGTCCGGTTTATAAAATGTGCCTTTCACAACCGCACCCTTTCCGTAACGATTGTTCAGCTGTTCCAATGCAGCATTTAATTTCTTATGTTTCTCATCCGGTTCTTTTGGAAGTTCTATATCAAAGATTGTCAGCTGTTCCGGTGCATTCTCTTCTACTAACTTTGACGTTCGGATTCCGAGCAGACGGACAGGTTCTCCACTCCAGCTTTCACGGAACAAATTACATGCTGTCTCACATAAGATAACCGGATCATTCGTTGGCTTTTGAAGCTGCACCTGATGCGACATATTTCTGAAATCATAATAGCGAACCTCCATGCTCACCATCCCGGCTTTCTTTCCTGCCTTCTTCAGCCTGTTCCCCACGCTCTGCGCAAGCTCACGAAATACATCTCTCGCCTCTTCATAAGTCGTTGCATCCTCTGACAGAGTCGTTGAATTTCCTACTCCCTTTGCCTCTTCCGGTTCATACTGTACCTTATCGTCCCCGATTCCATTTGCGAAATTCCAGAGCATCCGGCCATGACTTTTTAAATGCAGCGTAATTACATTTACATCCGCATGAGCAAGATCTCCAATTGTATTAATTTCAAGTTTCTTAAAGACTTCCACACTTGAACGCCCTGCCATAAAGAGTTCTCCGATCGGAAGTGACCACATTTTCTGCGGAACCTCTTCCGGAAATAACGTATGGATCCGATCCGGTTTCTGAAAATCCGAAGCCATCTTCGCTAACAGTTTATTACTGGAGATTCCAATATTCACCGTGAATCCAAAACGTCTCTTTACCTCTTCCTTAATCTCCATCGCCCCGTCCACCGGTGTTGGATATCGCCCGACAAGCTCTGTAAAATCCATATAACATTCATCGACACTGACCTGCTCGATCTTCTTTGTATATGTCCGCAGGAAATCCATCAGCATCCGGCTCTTTTCTCGATACATCTTATGATTCGGCGGTGCTGTCACAAGATTCGGACATTTTCGAAATGCATTTACTACAGGTTCACCCGTCTGAATCCCATAGGATTTGGCAAGTGATGATTTTGCAAGAACGATTCCATGACGAGAGCTCTGATCTCCGCCAATAATCGCCGGAATCTCCCGCAGATCCACTTTTGATCCATTTTTCAATTGTTCAACCGCCGTCCAGCTTAAAAATGCTGAATTGACGTCGATGTGGAAAATAATGCGCGCCATGGTAGCCTCCTTTCTTGGGTTCCGCCTGAGTTCTTTCTTAGTATTAATTCTTGTTGTATGCATATACATTCTGTCAGTTTCTTATTTTAACATAGAGTCTGCTCTTGTATCAATTACTTCGGTGAACGAAAAAAAGGCTGTGAAAAATCCAATTTTCTAAAAATCTCCGGAAAATTTTCATTTTTCACAGCCCTGTATATTATATCGTTACTATACTAATATTTTGATGTTGGGGGCAAAAGCCCCCAACTAGGATACCTACGGATTGTTTTGTGCAATGCACTCCCACAATCCTACCCACTATTCGCATATCGTGAAGCTTACGCTCCACTTTTATGCTCATATTGGGGCGGGTCCCAAGGCCATTACACCACCTTTGTGCAAGCACCGGTGGTTTCAGACCTTTTGACCCTGGTATCATATTTTATTTCTTCACATCTGCTGTCAGTTTACCATCCTTCACATCGATCAAGATCGTGTCTCCACGTCCCACATCTCCTGCAAGGATCAGTTTTGCAGCTAATGTCTCTACATTCTTCTGCAAGTAACGTTTCAGTGGTCTTGCACCGTACATCGGCTCATATCCACCTTCCACAACAAAGTCTTTCGCTGCATCTGTCAGCTCAACACTCAGTTCACGTTCTTCCAGACGGCGGTTCACATCAGCAACCAGAAGGTCAATGATGGAACGTACATTTGTCTTTGTCAATGGTTTGAACATGATAATCTCATCCAGACGGTTCAAGAATTCCGGTCTGAAATATGCTTTCAGATCACCCATTACCATCTCCTGACTCTGTTCATCGATCGAACCATCGTCCTTAATTCCTTCCAGCAGATAGTTTGCACCAATGTTGGAAGTCATGATCAAGATTGTATTCTTGAAGTCAACTGTACGTCCTTGGGAATCTGTGATTCGTCCATCATCCAGTACCTGCAGCAATACGTTGAAGACATCCGGATGTGCTTTCTCGATCTCATCGAAAAGTACAACAGAATATGGTTTTCTTCTGACTGCTTCTGTCAGCTGTCCGCCTTCATCGTATCCGACATATCCCGGAGGAGCTCCGATCAGTCTGGACACGGAATATTTCTCCATGTACTCACTCATATCGATACGAACCATGTTGTTCTCATCATCAAACAGGCTCTGGGCAAGTGCCTTTGCAAGTTCTGTCTTACCTACACCTGTAGGTCCAAGGAACAGGAAGGAACCGATCGGTTTTGTCGGATCTTTGATACCTGCTTTGGAACGGATGATTGCTTCAGTTACAAGCTCTACACCTTCATCCTGACCGATGACACGCTTATGCAATTCATCTGCAAGGTGAAGTGTCTTATTTCTCTCACTCTCGTTCAGTTTTGCAACCGGAATACCTGTCCATCTGGAAACGATCTTTGCGATCTCATCGTCTGTAACAGATTCATGCACAAGTGAAAGATCTTTTGCTTTTACCTTCGCTTCTTCCTCTTCCAGCTGTTTCTGCAGCTGTGGAAGGCGACCATACTGAAGCTCTGCTGCCTTATTCAAATCATACTCTCTTTGGGCTTTCTGAATCTCCTTGTTCACCTGCTCAATCTGCTCGCGGATCTTCTGCACATGCTCTACGGAATTCTTCTCATTCTCCCACTGTACTTTCTTACTTGCATACTGCGCTTTCAGTTCTGCCAGTTCTTCCTGCAAATGTTCCAGACGCTCTTTACTTAAGCGGTCTTCCTCTTTCTTAAGTGCAGACTCTTCAATCTCCATCTGCATCACACGACGGCGAAGCTCATCAAGCTCTGTCGGCATAGAATCAAGTTCTGTTTTGATCAATGCACACGCCTCGTCAACAAGGTCGATTGCTTTATCCGGCAGGAAACGATCAGAAATATATCTGTTCGAAAGTGTAACTGCCGCAACAAGCGCACTATCTGTGATCTTAACTCCATGGAAGACTTCGTATCTCTCTTTCAGTCCTCTCAGGATAGAGATTGCATCCTCAACGGTTGGCTCATCTACCAGAACTGGCTGGAAACGACGCTCCAAAGCTGCATCCTTCTCAATATACTGACGATACTCATCCAGTGTTGTTGCACCGATACAATGCAGTTCACCTCTGGCAAGCATAGGCTTAAGCATATTTCCTGCATCCATCGCACCGTCTGTTTTACCTGCTCCTACAATCGTATGAAGTTCATCGATAAAAAGAATGATCTTTCCGTCACTGTTCTTCACTTCTTCCAGAACGGCTTTCAGACGTTCCTCGAATTCACCACGATACTTCGCTCCTGCTACCAGTGCTCCCATATCCAGCGAAAAGATTGTCTTATCTTTCAGTCCTTCCGGTACATCTCCGCTGACGATTCGCTGTGCAAGTCCTTCTACAACCGCAGTTTTACCTACACCAGGTTCACCGATCAACACCGGGTTATTCTTTGTCTTACGGGACAGGATACGAATCACATTACGGATCTCTTCATCACGTCCGATGACCGGATCCAGTTTCTGATCTCTTGCTTTCTCAACAAGATCCTGGCCGTATTTATTCAATGTATCATAAGTTGCTTCCGGATTGTCAGAAGTAACTCTCTGATTTCCCCTTACTGTTGACAGCGCATGGAGGAAGCCCTCTCTGCTGATGCCATATTCACGGAAAATCTGCTTCAACTCACGGCTTGCATACTTCAGCATTGCAAGAAACAGATGCTCAACAGAGACATACTCATCTCCCATCTGCTTTGCTTCATCTTCTGCATGGATCAGCACATTATTCAAGTCCTGACCGACATAAGCCTGACCTCCCTGTACCTTCGGTCTCTTGCCGATTGCCTGCTCGATACTGTTAATAAAGAGCTGGCCCTGAATGTTCATCTTCTCAAATAATTTTAAAATCAGACTGTCATCCTGTGTCAGCAGCGCATACAGCAAATGCTCCTGCGCCAGTTCCTGATTCCCGTTATCCGCAGCAATCTTCTCACAGTTCTGAACTGCCTGTAATGAATTCTGTGTAAATTTATTGATATTCATGGTCTTTCCCTCCTTTGAACCACAAATTTTCTTTTCCTGTGTTCTATTAGGAATATAGCACGTATTGTTAGCACTGTAAAGAGTTGAGTGCTAATTCTTTTCTAAAAATTTTGTAAAGTTCTTGTTTGACCACATTTTCACGCCAACTCCCCACACACCTCACAATATTTTCCAGAGTAAATGCTCCCCTTTTCCCAAATAAAATCAAAATCATGTTGCATCTTAAAATCTGAAAGCTGGATTTCTTTCAATATTCCTTTTTTTAATTCTTCTTCTACTGCCACCTTGTACATAAATGAAATTCCGCAATCCTTCTTTAAAAAACCAATAATTGTATGCATATTTTCTACTTCGACATAATGTTTAAAATCCTGGATTTTCATTCCTTTGGCCATCAATAGTTCTTCCAAAATATTTCTTGTCCCGGATCCGGCCTCTCGAACGAGTAATCTTTCATGAAGAAGTTCTTTCATCGAATCTGGTATCCCTGCCTCGAATTTATGATCAGTCGCGCAGACTGCAATATAATCTTCCGTGCTATATCTTCTATGCTCATAATTCTCTTTTGGATAATTTCCCTCTACTAGAGCCATGTTGATAATTCCCTGATCGAGCAATGTTAATAGCTGTGTCGTATTTCCATAATGAATATGAAGATTCATCTCCGGATACTTCAGCAAGAAATTTGCCAGCTTATCTACAATCGCATATTCCCCGATCGTCATTGTAACTCCAAGTGACAGTGACTCTTCTTTCTGTTCTTTTCCTTTTATCTCTTGCTTGAGCACCAATTGATCATTCTTCATCGTCATCAGCCGTTTCTTAAGGATTTCCCCCGCATCTGTCATATAAAGCTGTTTATTATGATAAGAAAATAACCTGGCGTCATATTCTTTCTCAAGGAAATGTATATGCTGTGATACCGCCGGCTGTGTGATATGCAATCTTCTGGCTGCTTCTGTAAAGTTCATTGTCTCACAAACCATAAGAAATGTTTCTGTTCTAAAATCTAACATGTTCTTGTCTTCTTCCTCTTTTTCATATATTTTTTCTATTATTGTGATGTAAATGTCAAAAGTAAATTTTTCCACTCGTAGATGTAATTCGATCAACAATAAGATATTTTTATGCTTTAATAATATTATATAATTTCTTATTATCGTTTACCAGTGTTATAATCTATAATTGTTTCATAAAAATACGGTTGCTGACGCCCATAGCGCCGACAGTAACAAAAAACTTAAGAGAGGAAACTATCATGAATTTTATTCAAAAAAATTTCAAAGGAATTCTGGTCTGCTTTCTGATTGCGATTCCATCCTGGCTGATTGGAAAATCATTCCCGGTAATCGGCGGACCTGTCATTGCGATTCTCGCCGGAATGGTGATCACCTGCTTTTGGACTGAAAAAGGAACAGCCGAATCAGGAATTAAATGGACATCTAAAATTATTTTACAGACTGCTGTTGTTCTGCTTGGATTCGGCATGAATCTCGGAGTTATCTTACAGACAGGAAAGCAGTCTCTTCCTATTATCATCAGTACAATTTCTACCTCTTTGATCATTGCATGGCTGCTCCGCAAGGTACTGAATGTTCCTTCCAACACATCTATCCTTGTTGGTGTCGGTTCTTCCATCTGCGGTGGTTCTGCGATTGCTGCTACAGCGCCTGTCATTGACGCCGATGACACAGAAGTCGCACAGGCGATTTCTGTTATCTTTTTCTTCAATGTTATCGCTGCTGTACTTTTCCCGGTGCTTGGAAATGCACTCGGCTTCGACACAACAAGCGGAAATGCTTTCGGTGTCTTTGCCGGAACTGCGATCAATGATACTTCATCCGTAACGGCTGCCGCCTCTACCTGGGACAGCATGTGGAATCTTGGAAGTGAGACACTCAATACTGCTGTCACAGTTAAACTGACACGTACGCTTGCAATCATTCCGATTACACTTGTACTCTCACTGGTCCGTGCGAAATCAGCCGCAAAAGACGGAAAAACATCTGGTAAGTTCAGCTTAAAAAGAGCATTTCCGATGTTCATCCTGTACTTTATCATTGCGGCTGTCATTACAACTGTATGCATGAGCCTTGGTGTAAGCGCAGATGTATTTGCTCCGCTGAAAGAACTGTCTAAGTTCTTCATTATCATGGCTATGGCTGCAATCGGTCTGAACAGCAATGTTGTGAAGCTAGTCAAATCTGGTGGAAAACCAATCCTTCTCGGTGCTTCCTGCTGGGTTGGTATTACAGTCGTAAGCCTTGCAATGCAACACATCATGCATATATGGTAAAATATTGACAATATCGAAATCCAAAGTTTCTATTCCTGATACAATAGGGACTTTGGATTTCTTATTGCTTTTTCCTTTACACGAGATGTATAATCTTCTTTGACTTTAAAACTATTTAGGAGAAAATCATTATGGACATGAAATCAACTTCTCAGGCGATGGAGACTGAAAAGATTCCGCGCCTTCTGGCACAGCTTGCAATTCCTGCGGTTGTCGCCCAGATCATCAATCTTCTATATAACATTGTAGATCGAATCTATATCGGACACATTTCCGGTGTTGGAGCCGCGGCATTAACCGGCGTTGGATTATTTACACCGATCCTTATGCTGATCAACGCTTTTGCTATGCTTGCAGGTTCCGGTGGTGCTCCGCGTGCTGCGATATCTATGGGAAAGAAAGATAATAAAACAGCTGAAAAAATCCTTGGAAACTGTTTTGCACTTCTCATCCTTATGGCTGTCATACTTACTGTAGTCTTCTTTACATTTGCACCACAGCTGTTGACACTTTTTGGAGCCAGCGAGAAGACACTGCCGTACGGAGTAGCATACGCAAGAATCTATATCCTTGGAAGTGTCTTTGTCTTAATCGTGATGGGAATGAATCCATTTATTACAACACAGGGATTTGCCAAGATCAGTATGATGACTACTGTGATCGGAGCTGTGATCAATATCATTCTTGATCCGATTTTTATCTTCGTATTCAATCTTGGTGTAAGAGGTGCCGCACTTGCCACTGTTTTAAGTCAGGCTGTCGGTGCAATTTGGATTCTTCGCTTCTTATCCGGGAAGAAGACGATCCTTCATCTTAGAAAAGAAAATTTCAGATTACAAAGGGATGTTATCTTACCATGCCTTGCACTTGGTATTTCCACTTTTGTCATGCTTTCTACAGAAAGTATTCTCTCCATCAGCTTTACTTCCAGTCTGTCAAGATATGGTGGAGACCTTGCTGTCGGAGCCATGACGATCATTACAAGTGTCAGCCAGCTTGCCACGCTGCCACTGCAGGGAATCTGCCAGGGCGGTCAGCCGATCATGAGTTATAACTTCGGTGCCGGCAATAAAGAGCGAGTAAAAAAAGCCTTTTTTACACAATTTAAGGTTTGTACGATTTTCACCAGCTGTTTCTGGCTGATCATGCTGCTGTTTCCTAAGCTGTTTGCAGGAATCTTTTCCAACAATACGGATCTGATCACTTATACCGCATGGGCGCTGAGAATCTATATGGCAGGTATTTTCTCCCTCGGATTCCAGGTTTCATGTCAGCAAAGTTTCATGGCATTGGGACAGGCAAAGGTCAGTCTGCTGCTCGCCTGCTTAAGAAAACTGATCTTGCTGATTCCGCTGATCTTTATCCTGCCACACTTTATTCAGGATAAGGTTTTTGCAGTCTTTCTTGCAGAACCGATCAGTGATATTGTTGCAGCCACAATCACAACAATCACATTCATGAGCCGCTTTAATGGAATTCTGAATAAAGGCAGTAAAATGAAAACCGTAGAATAAATTTTATCTAACTATTCTTTTGACTCCATTTCATGATATAATTAATTTATCTGAAATTTATGAAACGGAGCCGTTAATATATGAAAAAACTAAAACTTTTATGGATGATCCTAAAACGTACGAAAGCAACCCAGATTCTTTCCGGTTATATCGTATTTCTCTTTGTATCCGCAGCCATCATTCAACTGGTAGAGCCTGACATCAACCACTATGGAGATGCCCTCTGGTATTGCTATGCGGTACTTTCTACCGCCGGGTTCGGCGATATTGTTGCCATAACTTTCATTGGCAAACTGGTTTCGGTACTTGTCACAATCTACACGATCTTCGTTGTTGCAATCGTTACCGGTGTTGTTGTCAATTATTACGGACAGATTGTAGAGATGCAGCGTCGTGAAACGGCAATGATGTTCCTGGATAAATTAGAACGTCTCCCGGAACTTTCCAAAGAAGAACTGGAAGACATCTCAAAAAGGGTAAAAAAATTCCGCTGAGTTTTCACTCAACGGAATTTTTGTTTTCCACTTTTCTCTTATCAAATAAGGATAGGCATTTGCTGCCTGCTGCCGCAGCCACAAAAATCCATACGAACAATTTCACTGGATAGCATAGAAATAGAAGCATTGTAACGGCTAACGGCTTTTTCATCGTTCCACCTAGAAGCGCCGCTGTAACAATTGCAGATGCGAAAACTAGATGACTCTCTACATTTCCGCAAATCAGCATTCCCACGCCATATCCCATGCATACACCTGCGAAGATAACCGGGAAGAAATATCCTCCCTTCAAACCGAACTGTATACAAATATTTGTGAGAAGCACTTTCAAAAATGCAACTCCGATCAGTGCTAACGGAAGGTATTGACTATACTCTTTCATCAACACTCCCATCTGTTCTTCTCCCGAAAACATAACTGCCGGGATTAACATTCCACAGATTCCAAGACAAATTCCTGCGAGAACTTCTCGAAGAACTGCCGGTACCTTTTTCGCAGTTTTCTTCGTTATCTGATGTGTCTTTTCATAAAAAACAGCTAACACGCATCCTGCAATAATATAGAGAAGTATTAATGCATAGTCCATCTTTCCGATCTCAACTGCCTCAAAGCTTGGAAAACCGGAAAGTCCTGAACCGAATACTGCGGAAAGTCCTGCATAAATACCTGTTGCAGCAGCAATTGCGATTCCATAAATAAATATCTTTGATGAAATTCCTGCCGGAACAACAGTTTGTTCTGAATTATTCTCTTCTAAAGTGTTCTCTTCCACTTCAAACAATCCGAATAGCGGAGCATGGAATAAAACACTTAAGGATGCTGCTACCCCGATCTGGGAGTATTCCTTCGCATGCTGTCTGGCAAACTTCAGATTATCTCCTGCCCAGTAACACATTCCGACGATAATTCCGGTAAGCCCGGCTTCCGGACCTACACTGCTTCCGATCAAAAGCGGCAGCACTGCTGCGATCATCATGACAAGCATATTTTTGTAATCATAATGCTTTTCCGTTTTCACTTTTGCCATAACAGTTTCCATTTCTTCCGGATAATCTCCGTACACCTTCCGGAAGATACCGATAAGAAATGCACCAATCACACAGACCGCTATCGTATAGTATGGAAATGCAAAATGTTCAGGAATCCATTCCCAGATAAGATTCATCCCGACTGCCATAATCTTCAAAAGCGCCCAGACCAATCCGCCGGCAACTGCACCGATAATTGCACAGAACAGCCAGAGCTCCAACTGATTTTTTATCTTTATATTTCTAATTTCTTTTTGACTGTTCATCGATCTGTCCTTTACGTTTTCTATTTCTCAGATACTTCTGCATCCGTATCTCTTACCTGCGGAATTAATGAAGCTGCCAGTTTTCCTTTTCCACGATGTTTCAAATATAAAATTCCAATCACAGAAAATACAACAGCTCCGACAAAATTCACCATAAGATCTTTCATTGTATCTACGATTCCAATGTCTAAATATCCGCCCAGATTCCACGTCTCACCGTTGATCACAACAGACTGAACATCTACATGGATTGGGATATTTGCTCCTGTCGGATTCAGCTTCACTGAATTGATTGCCGGAACGATCCAGTCTTTCTGCATATCCAATCCGAAAAACCAATCCATACTGAATTCAAAGAACTCCCACAAAACACCAACTGTCATTGAAAAACAAAATGCAAAAAATGCCACAAAGTATGGGGACATCTTAATTGAAAATCGATCACTTCTGTTGAATAAATCAATCAGCGCAAACCCGATTGCCGCCATCAGGAATCCATTCGTTGTATGCAAAATGGTATCCCATACCGGAATCTTTACATAAAATGCATTGATCTCTCCAAGTATCTCTGCTGAAAAGATAAAAATCAGAATAACCGTTTCCAGACCAACCGGAATTGTCACTCCAAGTTTCTTGTCGATAAACTGTGGCACCATAAACAAAATCAATGTTAAAATCCCAAGAAACATATTGTGATAGTTTCCTAAAAAGAATTGTCTGATAATGGAGACAATAACCAACATTGTCAGTACCATCTGGACCCTTGTTCTATTTCTTGCTTTTTTACTTAATTCACTCATTTCTCACTCTCCTTTTCTCTCAACACATTGCAGTCAGAAACACTTTTTATTACATGTTTAAGATATACCGCATCTGTTTTCATAATATACTAATTTTATCTTTTTTTCAACAAAAGGTGTCAGGCCGAAGTTTAAAATAACAGCTTCCACATATGCCTGACACCTTTCTATCTATCGTTTATAGATTCACTTTAATTTTACTTCTGTTTTCTTCTTCTAATAACATAAATCATTCCACCGATCACTGCAATTGATCCTGCAATCATCAGAATCCAGATGTAACTGATGCTGTCTCCTGTCTTTGCTGTTTTCACCTGTTTTCCTGACACTGAAGTTCCTGTTGGTTTCTTTCCTGCAGTACCTGTCGGTGTTTCCTTTGAATCGGTTGGATTCTTTGTTTCTTCTTTCTTCACAATCTGGTAATCTATCTGATAGTCTGTATCATCTCCGTGAAGCACATAATTATCACTCTGTTCGCCGATCATTCCGACAATGGTGGCTGTATATGTTCCGGTCTTGATTTCATTTCCACCTTCTACAACCGGCTTGCAGTCATCTTCGAACAATACCCCTGTAAATACTGCAGACACATTTGCTTCTTTCCCTGTATAAATCACAGTTCCGTCCGTATTCCATGCAACGCCCAGAGGTTTTGGCTGTACCTGCAGTGTTCCTGGTTTAAACAGTACTGTGTAATTCGCATTATCTGCTGTCAGCGGAGTTTTTTCTGTAATATCATAAAGACCGACCGTACAGTTTTCTTTTTCTGCATTTCCTGCTGTCAATGTGACATTTATTTTCAAATCCTCTAACTGATCATCCCCTGCCAGACTTCCATCACTGATTGACCAGGTATACTCTGTGATCGTCTGTCCATATTCTTTCTCCATACGATCCGGTCTGATTGTAATGCTTCTCGGTTTTACTGTTACAGAAATATTTGACGTAACTGTCTTGTAGTTCGGATTAGCCGGTGTGAAGATCATCTCCTGTTCACTTTGATCCTCTGCTACTGTAAGCATTGTCGTATCGTCTGCAAAACGGAATACACCTTCTCCCGACTGACCGGAAAGTGTTGCTTTCTTTAAGCTGTCTCCATAAATCACTTCTGCTGCCGGGAAAGTCACTTCTGGATCTGCCTGCAAAATCTCATATTCCCATACATGCACGCGGTTTGTGCCGGAAAAGATATAGTTTTCATTGGTCAGACCTATTGCAAGCGCCTTATAATTTCCAACTTCTGTATGATCTGCATTGAGCAGTTTTTTAATCGCACAACTATCCTTTTCTAAAAGGCTGTCTGCTTTCACGTTTGCCTCTATTCCACATGCATTTCCTGTATATGTATACTGTGCTGCCGCATTCCATTCTATCTCTGCTTCCTTTGGTGATACATTAAGGAATGCCGGAAGAACTACAACATCATAATTCGTATTTGTCGCATTGTCTTTCAGGATGACATATCTTCCTGCGTTTCCATATGCGCCAAGAATGTCATCTCCATCTTCATCTGTTATGCTTCCTGTCAGAACATCTTCCGGTTCGATAGTTGTTGCTTTCAATGTCAGTCCGAGACTTTCAACAGTATCTCCTGGAAGAAGTTTCGCCTTTTCTGAATCACTGATCGTAAATGTAAGATCTGCGCTGGTCAACTCATCTCCATATGTCTTTGTTTTCTTTTCTGCACGGACAATGATTCTCTGTGCACTACTGACTGCTCCATTTTCGAATGTAGTATTTTCTGCTGTGCTGCTTTTGGAACCTGTTGTTTCCATTGTGTTCACTGGATTGATATCAAGATCGTATTCTTTCAAATGAATCCAGTTTACCTTGAATCCGCCTACTGTTTCCGGACAATCAATCTTATAGCTTCCTGCATCGATTGTCTCATTTAATGACTGTCCTGTCTCCTGGATTCTCATTTCATCCGTAACATTTGCAAAAAGTTCTTCCACTTCATCTGCGCTCAGTGTTTCCGTTGGTGCAACAACGTATGACATCTTCGGAGTTTCACCATAGGAAATTTCTTCATATCCGAGATACGCTGTGATCACTTCTGACTTATTCACTGTTTTTACCGGAACCCACATAGTAACAGTTTTGTATTTTTTATTATCTGCCGGCAAGAAGGTCAGTTCAAATTTTGTCTGATCTGCTACTTCCTGATCTGTCACAACATGAGCTGCATCTTCAAACTTCCATGTTCCTGCCGGTGCATTTTCAATCCCTTTCAATGTAGCTTCTGCCAATGTCTGACCATATTCAACTTCTACTTCCGGTGTAGGAAGCTTTGGTTCAAATGTCATGTTGCTGTTTGTCTCATAGATCAACCGTGACATTGGTTCATCAATAAAGTTAAGCATTACTGTTCCGAGGAATCGGTTGTCAATACAATTGTCTTCGTCTTTAAATAATCTCGGATTAATTTCCTGTGTCAATCCTAACGGTGCTCCTTGTGAGCAAGAGGTATAATTAAATACCCAAGAATTGTACTCGATCGGATGGCTTGTATCCTGTCCTGTTGTCTGCTTCATCGTTTCTAATATATACGGCCACTTCTCACTTCCATATGTATTATATGCATCCTGAATATACACATGATTTTTTCCATCATCATATAACTTGTACGCATATTTATAATCTTTATATTTTATGTCATCCCAATTCGTAAGGTTAAATCCCATCGCACGTTCAACCGAACTGTCGTAGTTCTTGGTCAGATTAAATCTTCGAAGAAATATGATTTTTCCCCTTGCTTCCTTCATTGATGGGATATCCCCTCCACTGTAGACCTTGTCCTTATTTTTTTCAATAAATTCAGCGACCGCATGCTCTAATCCAATTGTAGAACCGGCATCTGGTTTTACTGTAAGAATGACTGTTTCTGACTTATGCTTCTCTAAGAAACCAAGAGAAGTATTGAGGATTGACTGTAATGTAAGATTGTTTCCGTTTTTTTCCTGACACTGCCATAATTCGCCTCCATGTACAATCTTTACGTCTGCCGCAGAAGCATCATCTTTTGTCGCATTTGCACGGATATCAAAACTGCGAGCCCCCATATTCAACTGCTCATCATAATAAAGATTCTGACATGATGTAATAGATACACTTGGAACCAAATCTTCCACAACCCCTGCTGTCCCGGTATCGTGTGTTGCCGGAATATTAATTGAAGACAGTAGTGCCTCATCTGGGATGCCTGCCATCCATTCATTCGCATAACTGTAAGCTGTTTCAGCTGTATTACCTGCTAAAATAGATAACTCTACATTCATTCCCTCTTTCCCAAACACTAAACTTGGGACTCTATTTTCGATATACCATCCAGTTCTGGCATTCTGAATTTTATATGTACCATCTTTCTGCTTAAAAAATCGCCACAATTGACTTGTATTCTGATTCCTGTCAAATTTTTCAGTCGTCCAGATATTCACGCTTGCCCAAAGTTTTCCTGATTCTCCTTCTACATCTAAAGATAGATTAGTTGTGCTTTCACCATCAGAGACTGCATCTATTTGATAAGCATGATACTCTGGTATCCATTTCAATTTCCATTTACTGGTTATTCCCATTACCTGAAACGTTGGACAAGATCCTGGAACCGCTATATTACTTGCTCTATTTAAAGCATCAAGTTTTCCTGCTTCATGAATTTCACAAATAACACTTTTATCTTCTTCTTTTAAAACCTGACTTTCTTTTCCTGTGAGTGGAACTACGGATTTTGTGATCAGCCAGACTTTTCTGTTGCTCTCATCTGTCTGGATGATTTTCGGATTGTTATTATTCAGTTTTCCTTCATATCCGATCCATTTTCCACTGTTTCTATTCTTAATATAGTATCTCGCATTTCCATTTGCATCATTACCGATATAATAAAAGGCAAACTGGCGGTGATTATTTCCCTTTACTTCACTGTCTGAAGACTCCCATAAATGAAGTACTGCACCGCTGTCTTTACTTTTACCATCCACGTCTGCAAAACGATCCGTTCCATCTACTTTAATATGTTTAATCCCATACCATTCATTTTCTATATGATCTAAACGGAAACGACAATTATTTCCTTCCGAACTATCCAAATGAACAACACTGTTTTTTTCTGCATTATCATTTACATTCCAACGGTAGTCTTTGTTTTCTTCCAATGTAATAAATAATTCACTATTTGTCTCCATCTCTGTTGACATACTTCCACTTGAATCCGCCGCTTTTACACTGATTGGAATCCCCGTAAGTGCTATCGTCATACATATGAGCGCTGCCATTATCCTTTTTATTGTTTTCATATCCGTTTTTCCTCCTCATTTGTATTTTGCTATATTATCGGCAATCATATTTCTTATTATTATATTTTTGATACCAGATTGTTCAATATTTTTGGCATGAACTGTCTGAAAATGGCACGAATCGTCATTCTGTGGTATACTAATCCTATGTCAAAACGTTTGTATTTATTTTGAATAGATACAAATCAGGGAGGATATTCGTATGTTAATCGCTATTGTTGATGATATTGCAGAAGAGCGTATTCTGCTTCGAACACGATTAGAAAATATATTAGATCAGAAAAATGTAGAGTTTCATTGCTATGAATATGAGAATGGAGAAGCATTTCTCAAGGCTTCAAAAGAACATGACTTCACAGTTTTATTTTTGGACATTTATATGAACGGGGCAAATGGAATCGAAATCGCCCGTGAATTTAGAAATACCAACAAAGACTGTCTGTTGATTTTTACTACAACATCCCTGGATCATGCACTGGAAGGTTTTAAAGTACGTGCCATGCATTATCTGGTAAAACCTTATACGGAAGAAGAACTGTCTTCTTTAATTGATGAAATCCTGCCCCGGATTCCGGCTTCGGAGAAAAAACTGACAGTAAAAGTAAATGGAAGTGATCTTCAGATACCATTTAAAACGATCATTCACGCAGATCATTTTTCTCATATGATCCATATTCATACAACAAAAGAAAAAGAACTTGTCATCCGACAGTCTTTTGGGACTTTTACTTCTCCATTAAAAGAAGATTCCCGCTTTTTTATCTGCAACAGAGGGACGATCATCAACATGGAACATGCTGTTGATTTTGACGGAACAATGTTTCTTTTAGATGATGGAAGCAAGATCGTTGTCAGTAGAGAACTGTGCAAACCTGCACGACAACACTTTATGAATTATCTATTTCAAAAGGGGGGATTTTGATGCGGACTTTAATTTTCCAGACTTTGGAATTTACAGTTTTGATTCCTGGTATGCTGCTTGCCTATCTGCCAGTAAGATCATCTCTGAAACAAACACCTAAGAAGCTGGCTGTCTGGATGCTCCCGCTTCTTATTATATGCTCTTGTTTTTGTGGTTTTGCATGCTATAGATTCCATTTGTCAACAAGATCTGTTCTTCTTCCTCTTTTATTTGTTCTACTCGTTCTATATCATAGTACTTTATTAATTTCATTTTGGAAATCTGTCAGCATCTATCTTGCCGTTTGTGCAGTTTTTTCCTGCTTTAACAGCCTTTCCAGAGCTGCTTCTGCAATGTTGAATTTTGGTTCTGAACACCTTGCATTTTCCGGTTTTTCTACTTTTGGAATCCTGTATAATCTTTTCTGCATTCTTTTCGTCCTTCTCATATGGTATCCAGCCTCCCATTCAGTCAAAGAAATGGTAGAAGATGAAAATCTTGCTCAGACCTGGTATGTTTTCTGGATTCTCCCGGTTCTGGTCATCGGATTGAACCTTGCTTTGATTCCAAAATATAATACCATCCTGCACACGCAGCGTTTTCTGCGTGGATACATTGTGATTGTTTATGCTCTTCTACTCATCCTTGCATTATTTTACTCGATGTTTTTAATGATGGCTAATATCCTGAATAAAAACAAAAAACTTCAGCAGGAAAATCTTTTTCTTTCTGTACAGCAGGAACGATATGAGAATTTAAGAAGTGCGATTGAAGAAGCCAGACAGGCTCGACATGATATTCGTCATCATTTTTTACAACTTTCTGCCATGGCCAAAGACGGTGATTTAGAAAAGATCAAAGAATACCTGCAAAATGCAATGGATAAAATCCCCACCCTTGATTATCACTTCTGTGAAAATCACTCTGTCGATAACGTAATCGGATATTATTATGCGCTTGCCCAAAAAGAAGAAATTCCATTTGATGCCCGTGTTGATCTTCCAAAAGAACTTTCCGTAGATGAAATGGATCTCTGTCTTATTCTTTCCAATCTATTAGAAAATGCATTGGAAGCCAGTCGCAAAACTACCGCTGAGCAGCAGCAGATATCGTTGGAAATCTATCAACATTCTGCTTCTATTCTTTTAATTCGGGTAGAAAATAATTTTGACGGAACGATCAAAGAAAAGAACCATCTGTTCCATTCCACCAAGCGAAAAGGTCTGGGAATCGGTACCCAGTCTGTCCGCAGAATGGCAGAAAAGAACGATGGTTCTTGTAATTTTACTTATGAAGATGGAGTCTTTACCGCAAAGGTTATGCTTCGCGCTGACCTTTAAAAGGCTATGCTTTCTTTCTTCCTCTTACTGCTGCCACGATCATGCAAAGAAGAATTGTCAAAACCATATCCGGAAGTGTATTTCCAAGCAGCATATCAATATTCATTAGAACACGGTATAAAATGAAGCCGGCCAGCCAGATCAACAGATTACACCAATCGAATCCTGTTTCCGATTTTTTCTTTTTCAGAATAAAGAAATCTGCAATCTGCACTGCGATCATTGGCGCAAATACAGAGCCGATCAGATACAGGAAATCTGTGATATCGTCCATCGGATAGACAATTGCTCCGATGGTACCGATCACTGTTACAACTACAGCAACGTATTTTCCTTTAAGTCCTGCAAAGATGGATTCACTTGAAATTCCTGCTGAATAAGCATCCAGGAAAGTGGTTGTAACTGTTGAAAATACAATAATCAGAAGACCTGCGATTCCAAGTCCTGCTTTTACCATGATCTGTGCGATATCACTTTCTCCTGTAAACAATGCAGCACCCATTCCGACCAGATACATAAAACAGCTTACAACTCCATAAACAACTGTACTGACTGCGGTTGCCTTCACAGGTTCTTTCGCCTCTCTTGTATAATCACTGATCAACGGAAGCCAAGACAATGGCATTGCAACCGCAAGTTCTACTGCTGCTCCAAAGGAAAATGTCTCATCGGTAATGGATGTAACTACAGTTCCATCAAAGAAAATAATCTTAAAAAGAATCAATGTAAGAATAAAAAGTGCTGCCATCGCAACTGTATTTACCTTTCCAAGATTTGTAATTCCGATCAGAATCCATACAATGATCAATGCACCTATTACCAGACACCATACCCAGTGTCCCACTGTAAAGATGCCTCCTGCTGCCAGTGCTCCATCATAGATCATAATTGCAGTCCATCCGACAAGCTGAAGCACATTCAGGATTGCGAAAAGCTGTCCTCCATGACTTCCAAAGCTGTCTTTTACTGTCTCCATGGCACTTTTTCTTGTCTTACCGCCAATCACTCCAGCCAGAAACAACATGATACATCCAATCACATGTCCTACCAGAATGGCTGCCAGCCCTCTGCCAAATCCAAGAGCTGCAAAATATGTCCCTGTAAGAATCTCAGCAATGGAGACTCCTGCTCCAAACCAGATTAATCCGTTCTCAAATAATGATGTTCTTTTTTCCATAGTTTATGCCTCTGCTTCTTTTGTATATTCATTCTGGATAGCAAATCCATGATCCATTGGACCGCTTCCCTTCCCAAGGTCAAGCATTGCTGCAAGTGCCCCAGAGATATACTCTTTCGCACGCTCCACAGACTCCTCCAATGAGAATCCTTTTGCAAGATTAGAAGCAATCGCAGAAGACAATGTACAGCCTGTACCATGAGTATTCGGATTATCAATTCTTTTTCCGTTAAACCATCGATACGCTCCATCTGCATACAGCAGATCATTCGCATCATTTAAGTTATGTCCACCCTTGCAGAGTACTGCACAGTGATATTTTTCTGAAATTTCTTTCGCCGCATCGATCATCTCTTCTGCACTTGTGATCTTTCTTCCGATCAACTCCTCTGCCTCCGGAATATTCGGAGTCAGTACACTTGCAAGCGGGAATAATTCTTCCTTCAATGTATCCGCTGCATCATCACTGATCAACTTCGCTCCGCTTGTTGCTACCATAACAGGATCTACTACAATATTCTTTGCTTCATACTGACGCAGCTTCGCTGCAATAACTTTGATCAGTTCTTTATCTGAAACCATCCCGATCTTTACGGCATCCGGATAGATATCTGTAAAGATACTGTCAAGCTCCTGTCCTAAAAATTCCGGTGTTGCATTTAATATAGAAGTAACACCTGTTGTATTCTGCGCTGTCAATGCAGTAATCGCACTCATTGCATATACTCCATTGGTGATCATTGTCTTGATATCAGCCTGGATTCCTGCGCCTCCGCTAGAGTCACTTCCGGCGATTGTAATTGCTGTTTTCATGTTCTTGGCCTCCTTCTTTTTTAAAAACGGGTACAAAAAAAGCGGGTGATGGGAATCGAACCCACGTATCCAGCTTGGAAGGCTGGTGTTCTACCATTGAACTACACCCGCGTGTCTTGTGTTATCTCTGACACGAGTTATATCTTATCATATGTATCAGAGATATGCAAGCACAAATTTAATTTTTTTCTACAAATCAACATTCCCTCAATTTCAACTGTCATTTTTACTGAATAAACGTTATAATATAATTAATTTATAGTCATTTTTTTGTCCAAAACGCCATAATTCAAAAAAGCGGAGAAAAAATGTCACATGGCCTTTTAATGTATCAGCTTTTCTCTCTATAATGAATAAAAAGGAGGAGGAAGATTCGTGGATTTATTTAATAGCTTACCACTTAAAAAGCAGGAATATATGAACCGGCTTTTCAGAAACTGTACGGAGGAAGTCAAGTATTACATGTCCGTGATCGATGTGGAAGCTGACCAGACTTTTATCAAAGCCGGAGAAGAATGCAAGTACATATACATCATTTTATCAGGAAAAGTAACCGGAGTCGAATGGCCGATGCATGAGAAATCTTATTTCTTTAAGGACTTTGGACCGGGTGACTTCTTTGGTGAGATTGAATGTTTTGCCGGACTTACAAGATACCGGAGATTCTGGTACTTAACCAGACACGAGCGCGCATTTCCGAAGAAGTGGGGATTTCTATTAAAACTCTGGACAGAAACATCAGAAAGCTGGAAGAGATGAATCTTCTGACGCTGAATAAAGGAAAGATCGTGATTACCAAGGCCCAATATCTTCAGATGAAACAGGATATTGATTTTTACGTAAACGGTTGATCCAAACTTATGTTTAAGGAGGGGATAACATGTATGTAGGAAAAAAGGTTACTCGTGTAGATGCCTACGATAAAGTAATTGGACGTACAAAATATACAGATGATCTCTGTGATAAGAGTGCCTATATTGCACGTATTTTACACTCTACAATTGCCAACGGACATGTTCTTTCTATTGACACATCTGAAGCTGAGAAGATACCTGGAGTTGTAAAAGTATTTACCTGTTTTGATTTAAAGGAGAAGCATTATTTCCCAACTGCCGGACATCCATGGTCCACAGATGAATCACATCAGGATGTTGCCGATCGTCTTGTACTTACAGACCGCGTCAGATTTTATGGGGATGATATCGCTGCGGTTGTAGCAGAGGATGAGGTTTCCGCTGCACAGGCACTTCGTGCGATCAAAGTAGAATATGAAGAATATCCATTTGTTCTGGATGTTCTGGATGCTATGAAAGAAGATGCTCCTCAGCTTCATGAAAAATATCCGAACAATATTCTCAAGCATACAACAATTAATAAAGGAAATTATGAAGAAGCTATCAAAGAACCGGGACTGATCAAAGTAGAAGGCTGGTATAGCACACCAACTGTTCAGCACTGTCATATTGAAAACTTTATCTGCTATGCTGAGATGGAAGGCGACCGCATCAAGGTTGTAAGTTCTACTCAGATTCCTCATATCGTACGTCGAGTTGTCGGTCAGGCACTTGGAGTTGAATGGGGTAAGATCCGTGTCATCAAGCCTTACATCGGCGGTGGTTTCGGAAATAAGCAGGATGTTTTGTATGAGCCACTTTGTGCATGGCTGTCCATGCAGCTTCACGGACATCTTATTAAACTTGATGTACCAAGAGAGGAGACCTTTGTTTCTACCCGTGTACGTCATGCGATCAAGAGCCACATCATTTCATGGGTTCGCCCGGATGGAACATTTGCTGCAAGAAAACTGGAAGCATTTTCTGATCAGGGTGCTTACGCATCTCACGGTCACAGTATCTGTGCCAAAGGAGTTGGCGCATTCCCGCAGCTTTATCCTTGTGATAACGTAGAGGCTGATGCTTATACAATATTCACAAACAAATCCGTTGCCGGTGCGATGCGTGGTTACGGAATTCCACAGGCAATGTGGGCTGTAGAATGTCATACAGAAGACATTTGTGCAAAACTTAACATGGATCCGCTTGAATTCCGCCGCAAAAACCTGATGCCGGTCGGATACAAGGATGCATTTTCTAAAAATGAATTATACAGCGACACATTCAACCAGTGCCTCGACAAAGGAATCGAAGTTACTGATTACCTTCGTAAATACAAAGAATACCAGAACCAGACAGGAGATATCCGCAGAGGTATCGGTATGGCAGTCTTCTGGTACAACACAGCTGTATGGCCAATCTCACTTGAGACATCTTCCTGCCGTATGGTATTGAATCAGGATGGTTCTCTTCAGGTTCAGCTCGGTGAGACAGAGATCGGACAGGGTGCTGATACTGCATATTCACAGATGACTGCAGATATTCTTGGCGTTCCGCTTGAAGCTGTACACGTTGTTTCCTGTCAGGATACAGACGTTACACCATTCGGAACAGGTGCTTATGCATCCCGTCAGACTTATACAGCCGGATTCTCAATTCGCCAGACAGCACTGCTTCTGAAAGAACGCATTTTAAAATATGCGCATGAACTGACAAGAATGCCTGAATATAACCTGGATATCATTGACGGACAGATTGTTCGTATCACAGATAACCGTGTTCTGATGTCTCTTGGAGATCTTTCAACAGAAGCACTTTACAGCCTTTCACACAGTGAACATCTGTCAGCTGAAAGTACAGCACAGATTAAGTCCAATGCTTACTCCTTCGGATGTACATTTGCAGAAGTTGAAGTTGACATCCCGATGTGTAAGGTAAAACTGCTTGATATCGTCAATGTACATGATGCCGGAACTCTTATCAACCCGGCACTTGCTGAAGCTCAGGTACACGGTGGTATGAGTATGGGAATCGGATTCGGACTTTCTGAAAACCTGCTCTTTGATCCGAAGACCGGAAGAGCATTAAATAATAACTTGCTCGATTACAAGTTATCCACATTTATGGATCACCCGAGACTACGCGCTTATTTCGTAGAAAATGCAGAGCCTACAAGTGCATTCGGAACAAAATCTCTTGGTGAACCACCGACATGTTCCATTGCACCTGCAATCCGTAACGCAGTTTATCAGGCAACAGGTGTCTATGTAAATGATGCACCGGTGAATCCCCACCACTTGTTCCGCAGTATGAAGGAACAACATATGTTTGAGGAAGGAGGAGAAGCAAATGTATGATCTCAAAGCACTTTATGAAGCTGAAAGCGTAGCTCATGCTATACAGCTTTTACAGGAACATCCGGAAGCACAGATCATTGCCGGCGGAAGTGACGTTCTTGTACAGATGCGTGAAGGACGCCGCGCAGGAAAAGAACTTGTAAGCATTTATAGAATTGATGAAATAAGAGGCATATCTTATGAAGAAGACGGTGCGATCCGCATTGGCTCTCTGACCAGCTTCTCTCATATTACAAAGGATCCGATCATCCAGAAGCATATCAACGTACTTGGGGAAGCTGTTGATATGGTTGGTGGACCACAGATCCGTAACATCGGAACGATCGGTGGAAACACATGTAATGGTGTTACATCCGCTGATTCCGCTTCAACACTTCATGCATGGGATGCAATTGTTGAGATTACAGGACCGGACGGAGTTCGCAGAATCCCGATCCATGACTTCTATATTAAAGCAGGAGTCGTTGATCTGAAACCGGCAGAGATTCAGACAGCGATCATCATTCCGAAGGAAGCATACGAAGGCTACCACGGACATTACATTAAATACGCAATGCGTAATGCAATGGATATCGCAACAACAGGATGTTCTGTCAATGTAAAACTCTCTAAGGATAAGAAGACGATCGAGGATGTCAGAATTGCTTACGGAGTTGCAGGACCTGTTCCGATGCGTGCACCTTCTGCTGAGGCAAAAGCAAAGGGCAAACCGCTTACAAAAGCTGTTGTTCATGAATTTGGTCAGGCTGTTCTGGAAGATATCAATCCACGTGACAGCTGGAGAGCATCCAAGGCATTCCGTCAGCACATCGCTACTGTTCTTGCAGAGCGTGCACTGACAGAATCTATCAGATTGGCAGGAGGTGTGATCAATGAATAAACAGTACAAATTACTTACCTGCACGATCAACGGTAAGAAAGTTGAGAAAATGATCGATGTCCGTGCATCACTTACAGATGTTTTAAGAGATGACTTCCGTCTGACCAGCGTAAAGAAAGGCTGTGAAGTCGGAGAATGTGGAGCATGCAATGTAATCATTGATGGGGAATGCTTCAACTCCTGTATCTATCTCGGTGTATGGGCTGAGGGAAAAGAAATCCTTACTCTTGAAGGTCTCGCCGGACCAAATGGTGAGTTATCCGATATCCAGCAGGCATTTATTGATGAAGCAGCTGTTCAGTGTGGCTTCTGTACACCTGGATTCATCATGAGTGCAACTGAACTTTTAAATGCCGGCAAAGAATTCTCAGATGATGAGATCCGTAAAATGATGTCCGGCCATCTGTGCCGCTGCACAGGTTATGAAAACATTTTCCGTGCAGTCAAGAAGACAATGCTTCGCAGACTCGGAAAAAATGAAGAAGCAGACGCTGTCTAACTATCCAATATGGAAGATTGGTTCAATCCTGTACGAAGGAATCAAGATGCTCAAAGACTGCGAGTTCAATGACCGCACAATGATCATTGTATCTCTCGCTTTCTGCGTCGGTGTTGGTCTTACACAAACAGATGCGAACTTCTTCAGCGCTTTCCCACAGGCTGTGGGAGATATCTTCAACGGAAATGCTGTTGCAGGTGTGTTCGTAGTATCACTGCTGCTCAGTCTGATTCTGCCGAAAGATAAAAGTGAAAAAGTAGAAGAATAACGAATAAGAAGAAAATAACAGCTGTAAGAGAAATATTTTTCAATTACAGCTGTTATTTTTCTTTTTTTAAAAGGTTTTCTTTTACCATCCAGCTTCCGGAGCAGCCATCACCTTGATTATTTGGGCTTCCTTCTGCATATTCCGCTCACTCCTTTGTGCTGATCTTCTCCAGACATGCAATCAATTCTGCCTCACTTCTTACCACTGCATCCGGCTTTACATCACCTGCTGCCTGATGTCCGCGATGATTATACCAGACTGCATTCCATCCCGCAGCTTTCGCCCCAACAATATCATTTTCGAAAGAATCTCCTACATAGCAGATCTCTTGCGGCAAAATCCCCATTCTTTCCGCCGCACGACTAAAAATCCTCTTGTCCGGTTTTGCTACCCCGAGTGCTCCTGATATAAATACATGACCTACTGGAATCCATTCCGTTACACCAAGTGCATTCACTTTATCCCACTGATGCTGCGCCGGTCCATTCGTAATAATTCCAAGAGTCACCTTTTCTTTCAGACTCTGCAGCAAATCTTTCATTGCATCCGTCATCCTGATCTCCTGCTGCTTTTCTTCATAAACCGCCTGGAACTCCAGAGCTTTCAGCGCATTGATCTTCTTCCCGTAATCAAGAAATGCATTCTTAAACCGATAGATATACATCTCTTCCATTGACATCTCACCACTCAAGCACCGTGCATACACGGAATCACTGTATCTTCTACTTGCGAGAAACGCACCTTCCAGATCTAAATCTGTATCTTTCGGGAAAATCTCCCTGCATGTTTGCTTAAATGGAGTTGATAAATCATATAATGTGTCGTCTACGTCGAATACAATTGCTTTCATTATTCTCATCCTGTTCTTTTTCCACTCCCTGGTAAACTGTTTTGATTACTGTTCGCACTACATACGACTGGCAATCTATTCTGACAGATACCATGCTTGTTATCTTTTTATCAATCTATTGATAGTCTAACATAGTTTATTTTGTTTGACTAGGTTCAATTTTGTCCACTATTTTATAAATCTTATAAGTATACGCTAACCATAAACCTGATTATCCCTTGCATCACCGTGCTATAATTAAAATTAAGGTGGTTAGAAACATTTACCATCTGCTAAGGATTTTGAAAGAAGGCATTTTAATGAGAACTTATGTTACACACTACTTTAACTTTGAATACATCGGAATCTACTTGCTCGTCTCGTTGATCGGGCTGGCCGTTGTGATCGGTATTGTTCTTGGCGTAGCCAAATTGAAAACACGCCAGCGACTGCAGGATGACTCCCTGTCTCACAAAGCAATCCGTCGTATCAACCGCCACCATCAGGAGCGAAAAAGAAGCATTATTGAAAGTTTCTTTGAGATGGTCTTCGCCAGCACCTCCGTGCTGATCTTTCTGTCTCTTTACTATGTTATCGACGAGAGGATTCCAGGCGTGTCCATCTATTGGCAGAAGTATCAGGACATTATCCTGTTACTCTTCCTTTGCTTCTCCGTTATCTTAAATGGATGGCTTGATATTGTATTTGTACCATTGGAAGAAATAGATTCCAACCAGAAGGCGTCCATTCGACTGGTATCTTCCTTTTATATTATACTGATACTTCTGTATATTAAGTTTATTTACAATGATGACAACTACGATTCACTGATGATGTACTTCATCACACTTGCTGTTGGTCGTTTTATCTACTTCGATTTTACAATGGATGACTTTTTAAGCACACTTCACGGCTTCTGGGAAGAATTGCCACTGCTTATCCTGATGGCAAGTTACTCCGGATTCGTCTGCTGGTTTGGATTCTATACCGGATTCCTGCTTACGTCTAACGGTGTGATCGTCAGTACACTGCTTGCACATCTTTTTATGGTATGTTCGATTTTTATATTGGATAAGACAAGAGTGCTGAGATTGGTGATGTGAGTATTATATTATAATGTTTATAAAAATTGACAAATTTATGTTATTTTGTATAAAAGTTAAGCCTATACACAAAGAAGCAGAATCATTTTCCCTCATGATTCTGCTTCTTTTATATCCTTATTATATTCGTAACTGTTCAGAGCCAACCTCCAAAATGCTACGCATTTTATACCTGTTTTTTGAAATTTTGCTTAGCTCTGAACAGTTACATTTTATCATTTATATTGAAAAAACTGCCACGCAAACGAAGTGACAGTCTTTTCAATATTGATGATACTAATATTAATAATGCTATTTATGGTAAGGTTCATGATTAATAATTCGATAGCTCCGATAAATCTGCTCCAGCAAAATGACACGCATCAGCTGATGCGGAAATGTCATTGGTGAAAAACTAAGTTTTTCATCGGCACGGTTTAAAACTGCCGGAGCCAAACCAAGAGAACCGCCGATGACAAAAGTCAAATGACTTTCACCGCCGATTCCAAGCTTCTCAATTCTCGCCGCCAGCTCCTCGGAACTGCGCATTTTCCCTTCAATGGCCAGAGCGATCACATAACTATCGTCTTTAATCGACTTTAAGATACGTTCGCCCTCTTTTTCCTTAATCTGCAGTTCCAGGGCTTCACTGGCTTTGTCCGGCGTCTTCTCATCAGCCACTTCGATGATTTCTAATTTACAATAACGGCTTAACCGCTTACTATATTCTTCAATGGCCTGTACAAAAAATTTTTCTTTAATTTTACCGACTGTTACTAATGTAATTCTCATGCTTTCTCCATTCTGTATGTCATCCAGAGTTCTTCCATTTCTTCTCTCGGCAATGTTTTCAAATCTCCCACCAATGAAAGGCTCATCTGACTCAGATCAAAATGTTTCTGAACAAAGGCCCGTACTTCTTCAGCCGTTACCTGCCCTATCTTTTCTGCCGCTTCTTCCACAGTCTCTATCGTTTCCCCATGAATATAGGATTTGCCGTAATTGCTGATTCTATTGTACGTGCTCTCATCCGATATAATCAGGTCTGTTTTCACAGATTCCTTCACAATATACAGCTCCCGATCAGATACCAGCTCTTTTTTCAACTTCTGAATAATATCCACAACCGCTTTCAATACCGGTCTGACCTGATTCGGATGAACCGCCGCATAAATATGAAAAAGTCCGCCTTTTTCATAGGAACCGCCATAAGAATAAATGGCATAGCTTAATCCCATTTCTTCACGAATTGTCTGAAAAAGTCTTGAGTTCACATTACCGCCCAGCAGACTGTTGACAACACTGAGTATGTATCTTTCCGGATCATAATAATCCAGAGATTCAAAGGCTATAAT